>SL_5KL_010_SEDDRAFT_10000236_pt1 | contig 35596 bp, 28 predicted proteins | sample SodLakKL_010_SED_FD_9118 | JGI IMG/M metagenome (IMG submission 9118) | reverse complement strand
TTTTAAACCTTTGCATTTAACGAAACTACATGATATAAATTCAGTGTATAGCGTCCTAAATGTTTGCTATCGCGAAGCGATTTCGTTCTTCTTTTTATTCCAAGGTTAGCTAAATACTTGTTGATAACCGTCCTATTCAAAATTGATATTTAGACCTCATGAAGATGTAGGTTTACCATCTGTTGGATTAAATTGATTATAGGCATTTTTAGAATAGCATTTGTCGCAATCATTATTTCAAGCAAGCAGGAATAAAAAGAGGAATAAAAAGAACCGTCCCCAATATTCCCTGTGTTAGAGGGGTGGGCCGAATGATGACATGTAGATGGCGAATTCGGTTTCCCCGTCGATGCCGATAATGCGGTTTACTTCCTCGTCAAAGAAGGCTCCTACCTGGCATGATCCGAGGCCGCAGGAGACAGCGGCCAGGGCGGCGTTTTGGGCGATATGGCCGGCGTCGAGGTAGATATAACGGTAGGCGCGCTGTTCGTATTTCCATTTTGACCGCTCGATCATGGCTGTCCAGACCAGGTTAAAGGCTGAATCGCGCAGCATTTTCTGGCCTAAGGCGGCCCGGGCCAGGTCCAGGCCAAAACTGCCTTCCTTAACCAGGACCAGGGCATGGTAAGGCACCTGGTAGTGGTAAAGGCCGGGTTTAAAACCGTTCACGTTATTAATGACGCAGTAGGTTTCGATCGGGAAGAGCCCTCCGGCCGAGGGTGCGGTTCTAAACTGGTGATATTCCGTGGCCAGGCTAATGCCCTGGGCGGCCCAGAGGATCTGGGACATCAGTTTTCCATCCAGAGCTTTGTTTTGATAGTTTCTTACCGAGCGCCTCTGCTGTAAGGTCTGGTAGAGGGGTTGGCCGCCTTCCCGCTCCGGTTGGGCCAGTTCGAACATTTCATTCTCCGCTGAATATTTTTTATACAAGGGCGGCTTGCGATCCCAATCCAGGCTTCTTCCCTTTAAGCTTTCCCGGAAATATTTGCTCAGGCGTTGAAATTCATCGCCAAAACTCATCTTAAATGACCTCCTTATGGCTTTGAGGGGCAGTTTAGGTCCGCCACCGGCCCTTATAGGTCCTGCACAGACCCTGCTGCTTCTTAATATTGCCTATCTTGAAAATGCAGATTACTATTTTCATCCATCGGATGGTGAAGCCTCAGCTTAATCAGGCCTATTAGATATTACTGTCAAATCAAACCTTCATTATTAATTAACTTTCGTTCCCCAAAGATTGAATTCCTGCTTAACGCTAATATGTTATAATTTATGGAAATGGATCGTATCTGAAGGCCGTGGTATTGAAGATTAAAAAGACCCTGCCGGAAAGGGAAAAAAGCGAGGAGCTGATTGCATGAACCAGGAATACGGTTACCTTAAATCTTTAAAAATTACAGTGCTCATGGACGACTATGCCGGCTATGACTCCAGCCTGCTGTCGCAGCACGGGGCCTCTTATTTGATCGAGGCCGGTTACGAAGATGGTGATCATAAAGGGCGGACTATTCTTTTTGATACCGGGCAAACAGCCGGGCCGGTCCTGGGCAATATGGAGGCTTTAGGGAAAGATCCGCAGGATATTGACCTGATCTTCCTTTCACACTGCCACTACGATCATACCGGCGGCCTGGTCGGAATCCTGCAGGCAAGTAAACGGTGCCGGGTTCCAGTTGTAGCTCACCCCATGATTTTCCGGCCTGCTTTTACGGTCAAGCCGGCCTTCCGGCCGGTGGGTATGGGACCCGACAGTTCACCGGAGGCGATCAGGGAAGCGGGCGGGGAAATGATCCTTACCGGGGAACCTCTATCCCTGATGCCGGGCGTTGTGAGCAGTGGCGAAATAAAAGAGCGGGCCGGTTTTGAAAGTTCCCCCACGCTTTCCCTGCAGACCCTGCAGGATGGGAAACAGATTCCCGACCAGCTGGTTGATGATACCTCCCTGATCTTTATTATGAATGAAGGGTTGGTTGTGGTTACCGGCTGTTCGCATGCCGGTATAATCAGCATCATTGAAACGGCTCTCCGCTTGACCGGGGTGAGAAAGGTTGCCGCCGTAATCGGTGGTTTTCACCTGATTGATGGTGAGGATGAAAGAATTGAACAAACCATCAACAGCCTTTCAGGGATGGAAGTGGGGATGGTTTACGGCGGCCACTGCAGCGGGCTGAAAGCGGAAGCCAGGCTGCTGGACCGCTTGAAAGACCGCTTTTGCAAGCTGCGCACCGGGATGGTCATAGAATTTCCAGGTTTAGAAAAATGAAACAGAGCAGCAACTATGATCTTGAATATATCAGGAACCAGTTTCCGGCCCTTTCGGTCCAGGTGAACGGTCAACCGGCCGCTTATTTTGACGGTCCAGGCGGCACCCAGGTTCCCCAGAGGGTTATCGACGCCGTCGTAAAGTACCTGGTATACTGCAACGCCAACGCCGGCGGCAGTTTTTTGACCAGCCGGAATTCGGACTTCGTGATCAGGGAAGCGCGTTCAGCCCTGGCCGATTTTCTCGGGGGCCGTCCCCGATGAAATTGCTTTCGGGCAGAATATGACGACCATGAATTTTCAGCTGGCTCTNGCCCTGGCCCGCAATCCGGGCCGCCGCCGGGAAATAATAATCACCGAGATTGACCACGAGGCCAACCGGGGCCCCTGGCTGGCCCTGGAGGAGCGGGGTTACAAGGTCCGTGAAGTTAGGATCGATCCGGAAACCTGCACCATCGACATGGATGATTACCGGGACAAGCTCTCGGAAAAGACCTTTGTGGCCGCTGTTAACTATGCTTCCAACGGAGTCGGCACCATCAACGATGTGGCAGACATGATCGGCCTGGCTCATCAAGCAGGGGCCATTACGGTGGTCGATGCGGTCCATTACGCCCTGCACGGGCCGATCGATGTTAAAAAACTGGACGCCGACTACCTGTTATGTTCGGCTTATAAATTTTTCGGCCCCCACATCGGGGTGCTGTACGGGAAGAAGGAACTGTTTTCCACCCTGCCCTCATACCGCCTCAGGACACAGTCCGACTCGATCCCGCACCGGATTGAAACAGGTACTCTTAACCATGAAGGCATCGCCGGAGCCTCTGAAGCGGTGGAATTTATCGCCGACCTGGGCAGGAGGTTTGGAAGCGGGGAGGGTAAAGCCGGCCCATCCGGGGAAGCGGACCACTCCGATCGGCGCCGGCATGTCCTGGCCGGAATGGTGGCAATGGAACATTATGAACAACCTTTGGCCGAAAAGATGCTCGACGAACTGGCTTCAATGGAACGGGTCCGGGTTTACGGTCCGCCCCGGGGTTGTCCCCGCACTTCGACCATTTCCTTCATCATTGAAGGAATGACGGCGGACAGGGTGGCCGCCAAACTGGGCGAAAAGGGGCTGTTTGTCTGGGACGGGCATTTTTACGCCATTCGCCTGGTGGAGAAACTGGGCCTGGATCAGAAAGGTGGCCTGGTCAGGGCAGGACTCTGCCCCTATAATACCGAACAGGAAATTGACCGCCTGCTCGAGGAAATCAAAAGGATAGCAAGATAAGGATCATAGAGAAGGGAATACCGGCGGCCAATTGACCCGATAAACAAAGGATTGGAACAGGGAAGGGAAAAAATGGATTGGAAAAAGAAACACGGAAAAAAGGATTGGACCGGAAAATTGGGACCGGAAACCATATCAAATCAGCAAAAAAGGAGCGGTTATCGACTTGAAAATTAAAGAAATTTATGACTTAGTGGTAGAAAAAGGCATTGAAAAAGATCCCCGCCAACGAGAAGGCGTGGAAGAAGTGCTGGCCAGGGAAAAGAAGAAGTTCGAAGACATGAAAGAAAAAGACAAAGAAGACTATGACCGCGAGAATTTGACTAATCCCTACAGCGACACACGTATACTGTGCGGCGACCCCGAATCCGAGGTAAACAGGTTGATGGTCGGGGTCGACATTGAAGTGGGAGAAGTCCTGCTGGCCGACCGCCTGGCCGAAAAAGGGAAGCCCATTGATTTGATCATGGCCCATCACCCCGAAGGCAAAGCCCTCTCCAGGCTGCACGATGTCATGCACATGCAGGAAGACATCCTGGCCCGCTACGGGGTGCCGATCAACGTCGCCGAAGGAATTATGTCTTCCCGGATCAGCGAAGTCAAACGCGGCCTGATGCCGATTAACCATAACCGGGCCATCGATGCGGCAAAAATCCTCGGCCTGGCCATGATGAGCGCCCACACCGTTGCCGACAACCAGGTCACGGCATTTTTGCAGGAGATGTTTGATCGGGAGGAGCCGCGCACCCTGGGGGACATCCTGAAGTTGTTAAAAGATATCCCTGAATACGGCGCGGCCGTTAAGTACGGGGCCGGGCCCGACCTGGTAAACGGCAACAAAGACCGCCGCGCCGGCAAAGTCCTGGTGGATATGACCGGAGGTACCGGCGGTTCGGACCAGGCTTATGCCAAGCTGTCCCAGGCCGGGGTGGGGACCATAGTGGGCATGCACATCAGCGAGAAAAACCGCAAGCAGGCTGAAGAACATCATATCAACGTGGTTATAGCGGGGCATATTGCCAGCGATTCCGTCGGCATGAACCTGCTCCTGGATGAACTCGAGAATAAGGGGATCGAAATCATAACCTGTTCGGGCATCCTCAGGAATAAACGACGGTAAACCGTTTCCGGGCCCAATTTATAGGATAGTCCGAGGCCGTAACTATTTCGGGCCGGCGGCAAATTGGCCGGCCTCTTGCGGTTGAAAACGGATCCTGGCATCGAGGGCGGCGGTGCCGCGGCCTGCGGGGAAAACGCGGACCGGATTGATATCCAGTTCCTTGATGCTCCGATGATCGTTCAGCAGGTGGGATACGCGGACTACCAGGTCTGAAAAAGCCTCTATATCGCCGCGCGTGTTGCCCCTCATGCCTTCCAGTATTTTTATGGCCTTTAGCTCCCGGAGCCGCTTTTCCACGCTTTCCGCCCCGGTGGGGCAGATTACGTTGGCCACATCCCGGAAAGCTTCGATATAAATGCCGCCCAGGCCGAAGAATATGACCGGCCCGAAGGAAGGGTCCTGCCTTCCCCCGATAAACATATCGTATCCTTCTTCGGCCATTTTCTGGATCCTGACCCCTTCAAATCGGGCCTCTGGTTTGTATTGAAGCAGGTTGCGGCGGATAGTTTCGAACCCTTCTGCCACCTGCTGCGGCGTTTTTAGATCGAGCAAAACCCCTCCGGCATCCGATTTATGGAGGGCATCGGGTGAAACGACTTTCATGGCCACGGGAAAACCCAGCTCACCGGACCTAGATACGGCCTCTTCCCCGCTGACAGCTGTCGCTGAGGGGGCCGTCTGCAGCCCGTATGCGCTTAAAAGTTCTAAGGATTCTTCCCCGTAGTCGCCATTTTTCTCTTCCAGCCATTTAGCGGCCGCTGTCCGGTCGATACCATCCGGTGCAACTTCGCTACCGAGCTGTTGGCCCGAGTTNTTACGCTGATAGTACTTCATCTGGGCCGCCAGGGCTTTCACCATCTCTTCGGGGCTGTTAAAGATGGGGAATTCCACGTAGCGTTTGCTCTGCTGGATAACCCGGGTGGGCCCGAACAGGCATACCCCCAGAGGTTTGCCGGCAGAAAGGATCGAACCCCAGGCTTCCTTGGAAAGGTCGGTTAAAAACATTTTCTGAAAAATATTTTCACCCTGGGGCATTTGCGGCCTCTGGCTGACGTAGATCGAGCCGTCGACCTGGTCAGAGTGCATGACCGAGTAAATTACGTGGGCGGTTAGCTGGGGATCATAAATATCACCCATGTCTAAGGGATTGGAAAATTTGATCACTCCCGCATTGCTGAACTGCTTGAGACTGTCATAGAATTCCGGTCCCATATCGGCGAATTCGAACCCGGCTTTTTCGCACAGGTCGGCGCCCATGACAGAAAAACCGCCGGCGGGGCTCATGACCATGATCCGCCGCCCTTTCATGGGGGGCAGCTGGAAGGCCTTGGTTACCTCCACAAAGTCAAGGAAATCATCAATGCGGATTACGCCCGCTTCTTCAAAGGCGGAATTGATGATGTGTTCATCACTGCTCACCGCCGCCGTGTGGCTCATGGCCGCCCGGTTGCCGGTTTCGGTGGTGCTGGCCTTGTATACTATGACCGGTTTATCAATTTTGTCCGCTGTTTCAATAAACTCACGGCCCCGGTCCAGGCTCTCCAGGTAGACACAGATGATCTCCGTCTGCGGATCCTGGCCGAAGTATTCCAAAAAATCGACCTCGTCTAAGTCCAGCTTGTTTCCGATACTGGCGAATTTGGCCAGGCCGATTTTTTCATCCTGGAGGTAATTAAGCATGGTCAGGGCCAGGCCTCCGCTTTGGGATATGATGGACATGTTGCCCTTCGGGGCCTTGTGGAGGGCGACAAAGGGAAGACAGAGGCCGTTGTCGGTGTTGGCCACGGTAACGCTGTTGGGCCCGACAAAGCGGATCCCGTATTTTGCGGCCAGGTCCAGGAGTTGCCGGGACAGGTCTCTGCCCTCTTCGCTGTATTCGGAAAAGCCGCCCGAGGGGATGGCCATTCTTTTGATGCCAAATTTACCGCAGCGCTCCATCAGGCCCGGGATCAGCCGGGCCGGAGTCATGCAGTAAGCCATATCCGGAACTTCGGGCAGATCTTCAATATTTTTATACATCCTGATCCCGTCTACATGGAGATCCTCGCTTCTTTCGTTAACCCCGAAAATCCTGCCCCGGTACCCCCAGCGCAGCAGGTTCTCCAGGGTAAGCCTGGGAATATTGCTCGGCTTTGATGATAAACCGATAATGGCGATTGAATCCGGGTAAAAAATTTTATGCATGGTTATTTCTTCACCTCAATGCAAAATTCAGCAAAATACACCTCTGATTTTACCACAACTTGCTCATTAAAGCATAGTCCATGTTACCGCGTGCGCCGCGGTAAGGTTCGATGCTGCCTGCCCTCTTTACCACTGCCCTTATGTTATAATCCTGATCATAGAAACCTATTTGATTAGGGTCGGAATAGGGCCTGAAAAAAATCATCCTTTAGGACGATGCAAAAATCGTTCCGGCGGACCTTTGTTATAAAGGCGCAGCCTGTTAAGCTTTGATCAGCGGCCGGGCAGCGGCAGCAGGCCGCCAATTGAAATAACAAAGGAGTTGTTCAAGATGAAAAAACGGTTGTGGGGTTTGATTTTCATTGTCCTCGGGGTCCTGGTTTTACTTCAGGTCCTGGGAGTATATGATCTGGGGCTTGCTTTCTGGCCCACGGTTTTGCTTTTGCTTGGTTTTGCCATCCTGTCTGAAAGTATCAGCTTCGGAATCATTTCCTGGATTACCCTTGGGCTCGGGCTGTGGGTCGGCGCAATCGGCCTCTTCGGCATCCTATCCAACGCCGGGGTGACCGGCATAAGCATGGGCGATGTGGCCCGTTTCGGCTGGCCCCTGATCCTGGTGGCGATCGGCTTCTCGATCCTGTTTGGAGACCGGAACCTGTTTTTCAGGAAGCTTTTTTCCAGGACCGGCCAGGATGAAAGCGAAAAAGAGGGCTATTCCCACCTGCGGCACATCGGCGATCTGTACCACGGCCGGGCCCCCTGGACCCTTGATCAAGATCTGGAGTTTTTTCACGGCATCGGCGATGTGGTGATCGATTTTACCACTGCCAATATCTTGCCCGGGACGCACCGGGTCTACCTGAAGGCGGGGATCGGGGATGTAACGATCAGGGTGCCCGACGGTGTCAACGTGGAAGTAGATGCCTCGGTAGGGCTCGGGGAGCTGGATGTATTCGGTGAAGGAAAGTCGGGTATAGGCGGACTGTCCATTAAAAAAACCATTAACGTGGAAGACACCGCCGCCGCCATTTTAATAGAAGCGAGGATGGGGATCGGAGATATGAAGGTGCTCTATATGCCGGCTGTTCCGGGGGTATCAAATTGAACCGCGGACGCACTTTAGGCCTGCAGTGGCGACAGGCTTTCATCTACATCATTGTCGGNGCCGCCAGTTCCCTGGCGGCCCTGGCCGTGTACCGAACCGGCCAAAATCTTGGGCTGGAGCTATACTCCTCCATGATCCTGGGTTTTGGAGCCGGTCTCCTGGTGGGGCTGCTAGGCGCGATTGCCGGAGTGCTGATTTCCCGTTCAGTCAAGCTGAGATTATGGGAAGCGGGCCGGATGGCCGGACGGATCGCCCGCGGAGATTACCGGGCCCGGTTAGAAGTAGGCCCGGAGGACGAAGTGGGCTGGCTGGAGGAACAGCTCAACCACATGGCAGCCCAGCTGGAAAATGCTGTTGTTTCGCTGCGCGAGCTGGCCGAGCAAAACCGGCGCCTGGGTGAAGAGGCGGGCAGGGGAGCGGCCCTGGAAGAGAGGATGCGCCTGGCCCGCGATCTGCACGATACGGTCAACCAGCAGCTTTTTGTTCTGGCCATGCGGACAGCCGCCCTGAAAAGTCGGCTGGAGAAGGAAGCAGGCGGGACTGAAAAGCTGGTAAGCGAAATGGAGAAACTGGAAGAACTGGCCCGCCAGGCCCACAGCCAGATCCGCGAACTGATCCTCCAGATCAGGCCGGTCACCCTGGAAAATGAAGGGCTGGGGGCCGCCCTGGAAGAGTATCTCGGGAGCGCCGGCGAGCGTGAAGGGTGGCAGGTCAAAACAGACCTGGATCCTTCCATCCGCCCCCGGGGCCCGGTCGCGGAAAGCCTGTTCCGAATTGCCCAGGAAGCCCTGAACAATATCAGCAAGCATGCAGCAGCCGGGAAGGTAGAAGTTCGGCTGGTGCGGGGCGGAGACGGTATTATTATGGAAATCAGAGATGACGGGGTTGGATTTAATCCCGGTACCTCCATCCGCCCCACTGCTGTCGGCCTTTACGGCATCCGGGAGCGGGCGGAGGCCATAGGCGGCAGGCTGGAGATCAAAAGCGCTCCCGGCCGGGGGACGCAGCTCATGGTAACCCTCCCTGAAGAGGGGCCGGGGCCTGAGGAAAGGGGAGGACAGTAATGATCAGGGTCCTGCTGGTAGACGATCACGGCATGGTCCGGGAAGGTTTAAAGTATTACCTGGAGGTGGAAGATGACATCGAAGTGGCCGGGGAAGCGGCCGACGGCAGGGAGGCGGCCGAGCTGGCCGGCAAACTGAAGCCCGATGTAATTTTAATGGACCTGATCATGCCCGGTACAGATGGGGTGGAAGGGACCGGGCTCTGCCTTGAAGCCAGCCCGGACTCAAAAGTTGTGGTCCTGACCAGCAAGGCCGAGGACGACCTGGTCCTGCCGGCGATAAAAGCGGGAGCGCTTTCTTACCTGCTCAAAGATGTTTCGGCCTCAGATTTGGCCGGCGCTATTCGCAGCGCTGCAACCGGCAAACCGACCCTTCATCCCATGGCTGCCTCTAAAATGATGCAGGAAGTTCAGTCCGATCAAAATAGAAAAGAAAACCCGAAACAGATCAGCCCCCGGGAAATGGAAGTTTTGCGTTTAATTGCCCGGGGCTTCAATAACCGGAAAATTGCCGAAGCACTGTTTATTAGCGAGCGCACGGTGAAAACTCATGTTGCCCATCTCCTGGAAAAGCTGGATTTGCATGATCGCACCCAGCTGGCCATTTATGCCATCAACAATAAACTGGTTTGAGGATGAGAAAACTGGAGCATTAAACCGCCCCGGGGAAGGGCTGGCGACGGCACTCCCCTGCAGCAACTTTTTTACCCCTGACAATAATATCTTTAGAATGCTATAATCTATAAGGATTATCTTAGTCAGAAAAGAGGGCGTTGCACAAATGAGCGAAGAACAAAAACCATCCCTGCTTATATACTGGATCAAGCAGATCATCCTGATCATTGTCGCCACCCTGCTGATCAGCACCCTGGTCATCCAAACCTATGCCATTAACGATGTATCCATGGAACCGACCTTTGATCGGGAGGGAAACCGGGTCCTGGTCTTTCTCACTCCCTATCTTTTTGATGTTGAACCCGAGCGGGGCGATATTCTGATCGTCGACAGCAGGGTGGACAGGGAAAGGAATTTCATGGACAGGGTAATTGAAAACCCTATTGTATCGGTTTTAACGGGACGGTACAGCGAACATCTCTGGATTAAACGGGTCATCGGCCTGCCCGGAGACAGGCTGGAGCACAAAGACGGCAGTGTCTACCGTAACGGCAGTATGCTGGAAGAAAATTATACCAGCGGAGAAACGGCTGCCGGATGGGAACCGGTAATAGTCCCCGATGGTCATATATTTATAATGGGCGACAACCGGAACAGGAGCAGCGACAGCAGGCAAATCGGCCCGGTTCCGATCGACAACATCCAGGGCAGGGTAATCCTGCGCTTTTATCCCCTGGATAAATTCAGCACATTTTAGAAGTCGGATCAAATGGCCGGACCTGTTTTTATACATCAATGATAAGGGCGGATCATAATATGAGCAGGAAAAATCACAAAAAGCGAAGATTTTCTTTTTTTAAATTAGCGCTGGTGGCGCTAATTCTTATATTGGCCGCAGGAGCCCTGCTGGCATACTTTCCAGTCCTGCTGTTCAGTCCCCCCGCGGTTGCGGCGGAAGAAGGCCCGGAAGCGGAAGGCGGTATCGGGGATATCTCCAGCCTGCTCAGGGGGGAAACAGTCAATATTGCCCTGCTGGGGTTTGACGGTGCGGTTTCTCCGGATAAGGAACAAAATATTTACCGGCCCGATACGATCCTGATCGCGGCCGTCAATTTCCGCTCCGGACAGGTCTCCCTGGTCAGCATTCCCCGCGACAGCTATGTCAAGATTCATGGCACCGACATTTACGACAAAATCAACCACTCCTTTATGTACGGCCATTACCGGGCCGGAGAAGGCGAAAATCGTTATGAGAGCGGAATCGAAACTACTCTCCGGACCGTCGTCGATTTTTTAGGCGGTATCCCTCTGCATGGATATGTTGTGGTCGACTTAAAAGGGGCGGAGTCAATTATCGACAGCATTGGAGGCATCTATTATGATGTCGAAGTCGAGGTGCGCGATGATTTCGGCCGGGGCAGGCTGCTGGTCGAGGAGGGTTATCAGCGCTTGGACGGGAAAAAGTTTATGGATTATGTGCGCAACCGGGCCGGTTTCCAGGGCGGCGAGCGGGGCCGAACCGAACGGCAGCAGGATATCATGATCGCTTTATTGGATCAGTTCAAGGAACCGGCCAATATTCCCCGCATACCGGGCCTCTACCGGGCTGTTAAAGATAATACCGATACTGAACTGAGCTTTTCCCAGGTCCTGGCCCTGGGCCTTTTGGGTCTGCGGGTCAACCCCGACCAGATTGAAACCGCCGTCTTCAGCGGAAGCGGTCAGCTTTCTTACCGGGACGGGCAGAATATCTGGTACCTGGTTATCGATGAACAAGAAAGGGTAAATATCATCGAAAGGATCTTTGGGGCCCAGGTAGCGCAAAGATCCCAGCTTACCCTTCCCGGCCCGGTTACTCCCGAACCCGAAGAGCCTGAACCGGAGCCTGAACCGGAACCCACACCGGATCCGGAACCGGAAATAGATGAAGAAGAGGAAAAAGATGAACCGGATCCCGATCAGCCCGAAGAAAACGGAGAAAAGGAACCGGAGGAAGAGGAAAAAGAACCCGGCGATCCTGAAGATCCCGAGGAAGAGGAAGATGAAGAGACGGATCAGGATCCCGGAGCTGACTCTGATCAAAATGAACAACCTGCGCCAGAGGGCAGCAACAACTGAGAACCACAGCACAGTGTTTGTTCGGCTGGCGAAGCCCTTATAGCCAGGGCCGTTTCTAAAGTATTAGGCGGCCAGAATTTGTAAGGCCTGAATATAATTATAAAGATTATAGGAGGATTTAAGAAGTTCATAAAAGAAATTACAGTTCAGTGCAATTCAGTGCGGATAATTTTTGTTTAGGGTTGCAAAAATCTTATGTTGGGGCGAAGAGTTTACGATTTAGTATAAATAATTTGACAGGATTCCTGTTAGATGCTAAACTTTTTTTAGTCAGGCACCCTTTAAGGATAGTCCTGTGAGGCTGGCAAGGGAGCGACAGTTACCAATGTTATCTACCGCCCGCTCCCAAAGTTAGGGCGGTTTTTTATGCGCCCGGAATCCTTCCGCTGCTGCATCCCGGCAGGGCGGGGAAGGAGGTGATAAGATGGCGCTGCATCACAAGGCGACCGTCATGGATGAAAAATCGATGAAGCAGGCCCTGCGCCGCATTGCCCATGAAATTATCGAGCACAACAAGGGCATAGAAAACATCGTCCTGATTGGCATTCATACCCGCGGTGTGCCCCTGGCCAAGCGGATGCAGGAATACCTGAAAGAAATTGAAGGTTTTGATATTCCCCTCGGCATTCTCGATATTACCCTTTACCGCGACGACCTGATTGAAAGGTACGACCAACCTGTAGTGCATACCACCGATGTTCCCTTTGATTTAACCGGCAAGCACGCTATTGTTATTGATGATGTCCTGTTTACGGGGCGCACGATCCGTTCGGCCATGGACGCCCTGATCGACCTGGGCCGGCCGGCCAGTATCCAGCTTGCCGTCCTGATCGACCGCGGCCACCGCGAACTGCCGATCCGGGCCGACTTTGTAGGCAAAAATGTGCCTTCCTCGCGCAGCGAGCTGGTGGAAGTGAAATTAAAGGAAATCGACCAGGAAGACCGGGTCGATATCCTGGAAAAGAAAGCCGACTGATTTATGAACTAATACAATAGCTTGAAAGCTTATTGCCGGAGGAGGTATTAAATAGGTGCAGAGTTTAAGGCGAAAAGATATCCTGGGATTGGAGGAAATTTCTGCCGAAGAGATAACCCTGATCCTGGAAACTGCCCGCTCCATGCGGGAAATCATGCAGCGTAAAATCAAAAAAGTGCCCACCCTGCGGGGACGTTCTGTCTTGAACCTTTTCTATGAGCCCAGTACCAGGACCAAGGCCAGCTTCGAGCTGGCTCAGAAATACATGAGCTCGGACTCGGTCAGTGTGGCCGGGACTTCTTCGAGCCTGGTCAAAGGCGAAACGCTGAAAGACACGGTCCGCAACGTCGAAATAATGGGCATAGAATGTGTAATCATGAGGCACCCGGTTTCCGGGTCTTCTCATTATCTGGCCCGAAACGTGGAAGCGTCGGTTATCAATGCCGGCGACGGCATGCATGAGCATCCCACCCAGGGCCTGCTTGACATGTTTACAATNTGGGAAAAGAAAGGGCGGCTGGAAGAGCTGAAAGTGGCCATTGTCGGCGATATCCGCCACAGCCGGGTAGCCCGTTCCAACCTGTGGGGGTTGCAAAAAATGGGCGCAGAAGTTGTGGTTTCCGGCCCTCCGACTTTAATGCCCCCGGACCTGGATGTTTTCGGAGTTAACTATTACAACGACCTGGAAGAAGCGGTTGAAGGCGCCGATGTGGTTATGGCCCTCAGGCTGCAAAAAGAGCGCCAGGAAAGCGGGCTTTTCCCGAGCATGCGCGAATATGCCGAACTGTACGGGGTGACCCCGCAAAAAATTGCCCGGGCCAAAGACGATCTCCTGATCATGCATCCCGGCCCGATGAACCGGGGAATCGAAATCAGCTCAGAACTGGCCGACGGCCCCCGGTCGGTCGTCCTGGAACAGGCCGCTTCGGGCGTGGCAGTCCGGATGGCGCTGCTTTATCTTTTGCTGGGAGGGATGAAGGAACAATGAAACAGCTCTTTATAAAAGGGGGCAGGGTCATTGACCCGGCCCAGAGCTACGATCAGAATGCCGATCTATTGATAAAAAACGGTATCGTGGAAAAGGTGGAACAGGGACTCCAGGCTCCTTCCGGGGCGGAAATAATCGAGGCCGAAGGCCTTGTCGTAACCCCGGGTATGATCGATATTCACGTCCATTTGCGCGATCCCGGCCAGGAATATAAAGAAGATATCGCTTCCGGGACCCGGGCGGCCGCTGCCGGCGGTTTTAGCGCCGTGGCGGCGATGGCCAATACCGACCCGGTGGGAGACGATCCCTCCATGATCAGTTATGTCCGCAAGAGAGCAGCCGGGGCGGCGGCCAGGGTTTACCCGATTGGGGCGTTGACCAGGGGCCTGGAGGGCAAGGAAATGGCCGAGCTGGGCCGGATGAAGCTGGCCGGGGCGGCCGGTTTTTCCGACGACGGCAAGCCTTTGGTGAGCGGAATGATGATGCGCAATGCTCTGCACTATGCGGCAGGGCTCGGCGCTGTTGTTATCGTCCATGAAGAAGACCCTTATCTATCTGCCGGGGGGATGATGCATGAAGGATCGGTATCTTCCGTGCTGGGGTTAAGGGGCATCCCTGCTGCGGCCGAGGAAGCCATGATCAGCCGCGACCTGCTGATCTTAAAAATTACCGGCGGGCGGCTCCATATTGCCCATGTTTCTACCGCCGGATCTGTGGAAATGCTGCGCCGGGCCAAGGCTGAAGGCCTGAGCGTGACCGCTGAAGTTACTCCCCATCACCTTCTGCTTACCGATCGGCTGGTAAAGAATTCCGGTTATAACACCAATACCAAGGTCAGCCCACCGCTTAGATGCGAGCATGACCGCCAGGCTCTGTGGGAGGGGCTGCTGGACGGGACTATCGATGCTATTGTCTCGGACCATGCCCCCCATCACCCGGACGACAAGGATGTGGAGTATGATTTTGCCCCCTGCGGGATAGCGGGCCTGGAAACGACCCTGCCGCTGTTGCTGGATGAAGTTTCTTCCGGCCGGGTCAAAAATTTCACCCTGCCCCTGCTGGTGGAAAAGCTGACCAAGATGCCGGCCCGGATCCTCGATCTGCCCGGCGGCACCCTAAAAGCGGGCAGCCCGGGCGATGTGACCATTATCGACCCGGACCGGGAGTTTGTAATCGAGCCCGAAAACTGGTATTCGAAATCGCGTAACACCCCCTTTGCCGGCAAACGCCTGAGGGGGGCCCCGGTATACACCATCGTCGGAGGAGAGGTAACCATGAGAGAAGGTGTTGTTACTGAACGAGAATACCAGGGCTAAATACCAGGCGGAAATCTGCCCGGTTTTAGATAACCGGGTCGTCTCGCCCGGTTACCACCGGATACAGCTGCAGGCGCCGGCCATCGCCCGTACGGTTGAACCCGGGCAGTTTGTCCAGGTTTTCATGCCCTCCCGGCACAGTCAGATGCTGCCGCGGCCTTTCAGTGTTTACAGGGCCAATCCCGCAGCCGGTGAACTGACCCTCCTGCTGGAGGTCAAGGGCAGAGGCACAGCCCTGCTTGCCGAAGTTTCCGCGGGTGCTGCCTTGAAACTGCTCGGTCCCCTGGGCAGGGGCTTTCCCTCTCCGCCACCGCATTCTCTGCTGGTGGCAGGGGGAATGGGAATTGTTCCCCTGGCCTTCCTGGCAGCATCCACCGGGGCGCCGGGGACCCTGATTTACTGCGCCCGCACCGCCGGGCTGCTGGTTTGCCCCCGCCCCGAACTGGACCGGCCGGGCTTGAGCATCATAGAGGCCACCGATGACGGCAGCAGGGGGGAACAGGGCACCGCCGCCGATCTCCTTTCCCGCCGGATCGAAGGAGCCGGGGCGGTTTTTGCCTGCGGACCCCGCCTGATGCTGGCCGCGGTTAAAAAAATCTGCCGCCGGGCCGGAGTCAAAGCCTGGTTTTCCTTAGAAGAAAGGATGGCCTGCGGCATCGGGGCCTGCCTCGGCTGCGCCGTGGCCACGACCGGCGGTTACCGGCGGGTCTGCAGGGACGGTCCTGTATTCCCGGCAGAGGAGGTAATCCTCGATGAATGAGAAGACTTTCAAGCCGGATTTGAGCGTCAACCTGGCCGGTATAGCCCTGGATAATCCCATCCTGGCCGCTTCGGGACCTTTCGGTTACGGTCATGAATACCGGGAGCTAATTGACTTCAAGGACCTGGGCGGTATTATTGTCAAGGGCATCTCTCCGGAGCCCTGGGCGGGCAATCCCCCTCCGCGAGTGACAGAAACCCCCTCGGGCATGCTCAACGCAATCGGCCTCCAAAACCCGGGCCTGGAAAAATTTTTAGCAGAAGACCTGCCCCAACTGCGCGGATCCGGACCGCGCCTGGTTGTCAACGTGGTCGGCTGCAGCCTTGAAGAATACGCCGAAGTCGCTTCCGGCCTGGAGGGAGCGGAAGGAATTGACGGCCTGGAATTAAATATTTCCTGCCCCAACGTTAAAGCGGGAGGGATGGCTTTCGGGACCGATCCGGATGCGACCCGCCGGGTGGTTGAAGCGGTTCGCCGCCGGACCGGGCTGCCCCTGCTGGTCAAGCTGTCGCCCAATGTTACCTCTATCGTGGCGATCGCCCGGGCTGCCGAGGCAGCCGGGGCAGACGGCATTTCCCTGATCAACACCCTGGGGGGGATGCTGATCGATACCGGGCAGAAAAAACCCCTGCTGGGCAACGTTTTCGGCGGCCTTTCCGGCCCGGCCATCATGCCGGTGGCCCTGAAAATGGTCTGGGAGGTTGCCGGGGCGGTTAAAATACCGGTCCTGGGCATGGGCGGGATTACCTCGGCCGATGACGCCCTGCAGTTTATCATGGCCGGGGCCAGGGCCGTAGCTGTGGGGACCGGCCTCTTCTATGACCCGGACCTGCCGGCCCAAATTAAAACCGGCCTGATCGAATACCTGAAACAAGAAAACCTGACCCACCTGGGCCAACTGGAAGGAGCCGCCCGCCGCTAAAATAGATCACAGACGTGTCAGGGGGACGGGGTTGTTGACACACTTTCAACCAGAATGTTAAGGGGACGGGTTTGTTGACATTCTGTTTATCTGATCACTTTACGGTTTACAGTTTTATTCTTACTTAAATAAAGTGCCGGCTGAAAGCGGTCCAGCCCTGCACCCGGAGTTTGCCCTGATAGGGCCGAACCCAGGGCCCAAAATTACTTTGAACGGGATTGGTGATAAGGCAGCCGGAAGGCTAAAGAGAAGAAACGGGCGGGAGAAGGGCAGGAATGAAACAATGATTAAATGATAAAGGGATGGGGTTGCCAATGGCTGAAAACAAAGAGTCCCAAAGCGCCGGCTCCGGCGGGAAAGGAAAAGTATCCTCCCGGCAGCTGATTATTGCCCTCGATTATTCCGATCCCGGCCAGGCCTGGAAGCTGGTCGATCAACTGTCACCGCTGGGAGTGGGGTTTAAAGTGGGCCTGGAACTATTCTTGGCCGGCGGAAAACCCCTGGTCAGCGAACTGTCTGCCCGCTGTCCCCTTTTCCTGGACCTCAAGTTTCACGATATTCCCAACACGGTGGCTGCGGCAGTCCGATCTGCAGCAGAGCTCAAGGTATGGATGCTAAATGTCCACGCCGCCGGGGGGAGGAAAATGCTCACTGCCGCCCGGGCAGCGCTTGAAAATCTAAAACATAAGCCCCTCCTCCTGGCCGTGACCGTGCTGACCAGCATGGACGATCGCGAGCTGGCCGAAACCGGCTGTTCCGAAAAGGCGGCCGACCGGGTTGTTCGCCTGGCCCGTTTGAGCTTTGAGTGCGGCCTGGACGGGATAGTCTGTTCGCCGCTTGAAATCGAGGCGGTTAAAAAAAATCTCTCTGAAAAGTTCATAACCGTTTCTCCGGGAGTCAGGGCTCCCGGCGAGGAGGCCGGGGACCAAAGCAGGGTCGCTACCCCGGGTCAGGTTATTAAGGCCGGCGGCAACTTCCTTGTGGTCGGAAGGCCCGTAACCAGGGCCCGGGACCCTCTGGAGGCCGCCCGTAAAATACTGGTCGACATGCGGGCCGGCGGGCGGGAAAGGAGCAAGAGATATGAATGATACTCATTATTTGAACGAAGCTGACCTGATCGAATTACTGAAAAAAACCGGTGTAATCATGGAGGGGCATTTCCTGCTTACTTCGGGCCGGCACAGTGGACGGTTTCTGCAATGTTCCCAGCTGCTGCAGTATCCGGAACACGCCGAACAGGTTTGCCGCCTGATGGCAGAGCCTTTTAAGGATGAGAAAATCGATACCGTGATCGGCCCGGCCATGGGCGGAGTGATCTTGTCATACGAAACGGCCCGGTCCCTGGGAGCAAGGGCCCTTTTTGCCGAAAGGGCGGAGGGTAAAATGGCTCTCAGGCGCGGCTTCCGGGTCGGGGCTGGCGAAAGAGTGCTTGTAGTGGAAGACGCGGTTACAACCGGCGGTTCGGTCCGGAAAGTTATGGATTTACTGAAAGAGCTGGGGGCAGATCTGGCCGGAGTATCGATTATGATCGACCGCACCTCAGGCAAGCTCGACTTCGGCGCCCCCATGAAAGCCCTCCTTTCCATGGAAATTGAGTCTTTTGCGCCGGAAGAATGCCCCCTGTGCCGGGAAGGAATTCCCCTGCAGAAGCCGAAGTCCTGAGGTAAAGCGAGGAGCGGTTGCGGTGACAACTTAGCTCCCCCTGGAAAATTATAAGGCGAGGAGCAGAACCATCACAATGCAGGAACAAATCTATAAACGGTTGAGCAGGGAATTAAATATTGCCGAAAAACAGGTGGCGCAGACGGCAGGACTTCTGGACGAAGGCAACACGGTGCCCTTTATTGCCCGCTACCGCAAGGAAATGACCGGCGGATTGAGCGATGAACAGGTCCGCCTCCTGCAGGATAGGCTGATCGGCTACCGCAACCTGGAACGGAGGCGCGCAGAAGTAATGCGCCTGATTGAAGCCCAGGGCGCCCTGTCTGAAGAGCTGCGGAAGCAGATTGAAAAAGCGGCCACCGTCACAGAACTGGACGACCTTTACCGGCCCTACCGGCCCAAGAAGCGGACCCGGGCCTCGGCGGCACGTGAAAAAGGGCTTGAGCCCCTGGCCAGGGCGATCTTAAAAGGGCAGGTTAACCCTCAAGAAGAAGCCATGAACTACCTCGATCCCGATCATAATCTGACTGATATCGCCTCCGCCCTGCAGGGCGCTTCTGATATTATAGCTGACATTATATCTGATGATGCCGGGGTGCGGAAAAAGCTGAGGCAAATATACGGGAGCAGGGGCAGGGCCGAGGTAATGAAAAAAGACACAATAACGGTAAATACCTATGATGATTACGATGATTACACGGAACCCCTGCGTAAAATAAAGGGGCACCGGGTGCTGGCCATTAACCGGGGAGTCAAGGAAAAAGCGCTTGATTTGAAAGTAGCCCTTTCCGAAGAAGAAGCCCTGCCCGTGATATTTGAACGCTATGTCGGCAGCGGGCAAAATGAAGCCTGCCGCCAGCTAACAGAAACTGCTTCAAGCGACAGCTACCGGCGTTTGATCCATCAGTCCCTCGAAAGGGAGATCTGGCATGAGCTTCTGGAAACGGCAGTAAAGCGGGCCCTGGTGGTCTTTAAAGAAAACCTAAAAAGAAGGCTGCTTGTTCCCCCGGTACGCCGGCGGCGGATCATGGGTTGGGACCCCGGCTTTCGAACCGGCTGCAAACTGGCCTGTGTTTCTGAAACAGGGGAACTCTTAGAAACGGTAGCCATATATCCTACGGCACCCCGGAACGACCACAAAGGGGCTGCAGAAAGAGTGCTGCAGCTCCTGGAAAAACACCGCATCGACTGCATCGCCATCGGCAACGGGACGGCATCCAGGGAAAGCGAAGCTTTTGTGTCCGGGTTGATCAGGGATCACAGCCTGTCCGTGGAATACACCATTGTCAATGAAGCCGGGGCCAGTGTCTATTCGGCTTCAGCAGCGGCCCAAAAAGAATTCCCCCACCTGGATGTTGCAGAAAGAAGCGCTGTTTCTATTGCCCGCCGCCTCCAGGATCCGCTTGCCGAATTGGTCAAGATCGACCCGAAGGCGATCGGGGTTGGTCAGTACCAGCATGATATGCCGGCCAAAGAGCTGGATAGCGCCCTGGCCGGGACGGTAGAAAGCTGTGTCAACAGTGTGGGGGTGGATTTGAACAGCGCATCGGCGGCCCTGCTTTCCTATGTAGCCGGGGTCAATACCGCTGTTGCTGGAAAGATTGTGGCTGAAAGAAACAACCTGGGCAGTTTTAAATCAAGGGAGCAGCTGTTGGGGGTATCGGGATTCGGGCCGAAAGTTTTCAAACAGTGCGCCGGTTTCCTGCGTTTGCCCGACAGCGGCAATTACCTGGAAAGAAGCGCGGTGCACCCCGAGTCGTACGAACTGGCCGCTATGATTATGGAAGCCCTGGAGCTCAATCCTGAAGAACTGGGCCGTCCCGATGCCGTTCCGGACCTGTCGGAAACGGCGGTGGCTGACCTGGCTTCCCGTCTAAATGCAGGAGAGCCGACTGTAAAAGATATCCTGCAGGAGTTTCTTAAACCAGGTCGCGATCCCCGTGAAGATCTCCCCAGGCCGGTATTTTTAAAGTCAGTGACAGAACTGGATGACCTGGAACCGGGTATGACCCTGATGGGTATTGTCCGCAATATCGTTGACTTTGGAGCTTTTGTCGATATTGGCGTACACCAGGACGGTTTGGTCCATATTTCCGAACTGGCCGATTCTTACGTAAGCCATCCCCTGGAAGTGCTGCAGATAGAAGCGGTTGTGCCGGTTAAAATTATTTCCATAGATCGGGAACGAGGCAGGATTGCCCTTTCCATCAAGCAGGCGGACCCAGAAAATGATTAGCAGGCACTTTATTTATAGGGCAGGGCAAAGCGGGGGCGCTGTTTTGCCTGAACGGGGTTAGAAAGACCGATTGGCGGCATAACCCCGCTCAGAACCGGCCAGGGCAGGTAAAAAAGGCTGTAAATTAAAGGAAATCCGGTCAGAAGGAGGTATTTCTTCCCCGCAGGCATGACCTGCCAAAATCCCCGGTTAAAACTGCGCCATGCCCGCTCCAGATCAGGGGCAGGCAGGCTGAATTTGAACCTGCCATCTTCATCGACAACAACCATGGCTTCGTCTGCATTTTCCAGGGCAGTCTGCGGTTTGCCGTCATAATCAGCCCAGATATGGGTTAAAGAGACATTTTTCCGGTAAGGAAGGTTCAGTTCTTCCATCAGGGAAGCAAAAAGCAGGTAGCGGGCCTTACAGTCTCCGGTGCCGTTGATCAGAGCTTCGTTAAGGGTGGGGAAATACCAGGGCATGTTATAAACTTCCCAGTCGTAGCTGTAAGGGAGGGCGGCATAGACAAACTGTTCAATTTCCCGCGGAGTTTTGTCTTCCAGTTGCCGGGCCTCCTCGGAGACCATGATGGGCATTACCGGCGGGTTTTTCAGCCTGTAAAGGCTGGCGGCCAGGTGATAGGGGTTGGGGTACAGCACAAAAATAAACCATCCCACCAGCAGTATGATTTTAAGCAGAGTTATATTACTTATAACCGGGATTGAATTAAGCAGGGCCTTATTTCCTTTTTTATTATTGCCGCTTCGAAAAATATAGCTTTTAATGGCTATTTTACCTCCTTAAATATAGTATAGCTGGAAAAAAAGAGAAAGGCAAAGCTTTTATAACCCTTTTTTCTCATTCTATCACCAGTAATCTTGTTCAATCATGCACATTCTGGTTATTTGTAATTTATGAAATTATTTTATAAAATGGTCCCAAAGGTTTCATGCAGTTGAGAGGGAATATTTATATCCGGGGAGGTCATGTAATGAAATCGCGCCTGGTGACGGCAGTAATTGCTCTTTTACTTCTTTATGCCCTTGTTTCCTGGGCCTTATCAGTTGATTTCGCGCTCTTTGGCCACTATTATCTTCGCAATCTCAGTTTGTTATTTGCCCCTCTTGGGCTGGTTTTTATTTTCCTCCAATTTGTTTTTGTATCGCGGATTAAAATGATTGAAAAAGGTTTTGGCCTTGACCGGATGTTCCGCTGGCACCGAGTTTTTGGTCGGTTAGGCTTGATTTTGGTTACTCTCCACGCAGCCCTTATTATTGTTTACCGCCTTATTCAATTTGGAGCAACTTTTTTCGACCTGTTCATATGGTTTGGCATAATAGCCCTGTTGGGATTCATGGTTACAGCAGGCATCGCCTCAACCTATAAAAAAATCGGCCTGGCTTATGAAACCTGGCGCAACATCCACCTGGCAAACTATGTGTTATTCCCCGTGGTTATGATCCATGTTTTCTATCATATTTCGCCCGGAACAATGCTTTATTATCTCTGGCTGCTTCTGGCTGTCTTATTTGGCGCCGTGGTTATCTACCGGGTGATCAGGATTATTACCCTTCGCCGTAATCCTTACCGGGTCACGGAAGTGCGCCAGGAAGCTGATGATATATGGAGCCTGTTTTTTGCAGGCCCCCGAATTGATTACCAACCGGGCCAGTTCATGTTCGTCCAGCTTTTACGGAACGGAAAGCTCTCTTCAGCGCATCCCTTTACCATTTCCGCCAGCCCTACCGCCGAACATCTTTCCATTACCCCGAAACAGCTCGGCGACTTCACCATGACCATCAAGGACACGAAGGTTGGGGACCGGGCTTTTATAGATGCTCCTTACGGGGTGTTCAGCTTTCTTAATTATGGCCGGGGCGAACCGGTCTTCTTTGCCGGAGGAATCGGCATAACTCCTTTTATGAGCATGCTCCGGTACATGTACGATCAGAAACTGGATCAAAAGGCAACCCTTTTCTGGGCCAACCGCAGCGAAAAGAATCTCTGTTTTAAGGATGAACTGGAAAAGATGCAGGCCGAGATGCCCGGTTTCAGGGTTATCCTCGTTATGTCCGATCAGCCCGACTGGGAAGGTGAAAAGGGCCATATCAGGGGCTCGCTGATCCTCAATCATCTTGAAAGCATAGAGGATAAAGAATTTTTTGTCTGCGGCCCTCCGGCCATGAGCAGGGCCGTTATAAATGAGCTTAAGCAGTTGAATGTTTCACCGTTAATGATCCACAGCGAGCTTTTTGAGCTCTAAGCTATCCAGGGGGAAACTGGTCAGTATTATTATGCAGACTGAAAAGCAAATCTAGCGGGGCAGGGAGGGATCCTGGTTGAGCGATGTGATATTTTATAACGGCCGGGTCATTACCATGGATGACAGGCTGGGCGAAGTAACTGCCGTGGCGGTAACGGGCTCCCAGATCACCGCCGCCGGGAGCGATCATGACGTTTTAGCCCTGCAGAACGAACGGACCAGGCTGATCGATCTCGGCGGAAGGGCCCTGCTGCCGGGTTTTAACGACAGCCACCTGCACCTGATTGGTTATGCGCTGACTTCAGAAAAAGTTGACCTGCGCCGCTGTAGCGGAATTGATGATATTGAAGAGACAATCCAGAATTTCATCAGGGCCAAAAACTTGGCCAAAGGACAGTGGGTCCTGGGTTGGGGCTGGGATCAAAGATTATTCAGTGAACAGCGCCTGCCCACCCGGGATAACCTGGACCGGGCCGCTCCCGGCCATCCTGTGGCTATTATGCGCACCTGCTGTCATGTCCTTTCAGCTAATACGGCGGCTTTGAAAGAGGCCGGAATTGACCGGGCAGCGGTTTTCGTGGAGGGCGGTGAGGTGGACGTTGATGCCCGGGGCGTCCCCACCGGGGTGCTGAAAGAAAAGGCCATGGAACTGGTAACCGGGCTGCAACCCCCCTTAAATAAAGAAAAAATGAAGGCTCTGATCAAGTCGGCCGGCGCCGATTTCCTGGCGGCCGGCCTGACTTCGGTTCAGACAGATGATCTTTCCAGCGTGGGCGGCGATTTTGCTTCGCTGTTAATTGAAGTTTACCGCGAACTTGAAGCGGCCGGGGAACTGCCCCTGCGGGTAAATCTGCAGGTCCTCCTGCCGGAAGTAGATCAATTGAGGTCGTTTCTGGATCGGAGTTACCGGACCGGCCAGAGAGGGGATTATTTTACAATCGGGCCCCTTAAATTGTTGACCGATGGCTCTATCGGCGGCCATACCGCCCTGGTTTCCGCTCCTTATGAGGACAGACCGGAAACCTGCGGGGTTTCGGTCCTGGCCCGCGGAGAAGTAGAGGAGCTGGTTAACCTGGCTACAGGGAGAGGCATGCAGTGCGCCGTGCATGCTATCGGGGATGCGGCTGTCAAGATGGTCCTTGAGATTTACCAGGAAGTGGCCAGGCATTATCCCCGGCCTGATCCGCGGTTCCGGCTTATCCATGCCTCGATGAGCAACCCCAGGATTATTGACCGTTTTGAAAAACAGGAAGTGATTGCCGATATTCAGCCCTCCTTTATTCCCTCGGATTATGTCCTGGTGGACAGGCACCTTGGGCCTAAACGGGCCGCCTGGACTTACCGCTGGAAAGATTTTATTGACCGGGGCATTAAACTGGCCGGTGGTTCGGACTGCCCGGTAGAGAATTATGAGCCCCTGGAAGGGATCCATGCTGCCGTGACCAGGCAGGATCGAAATGGCAACCCCCCCGGGGGGTGGAACCCCGATCAGCGCCTGAATCTTGACGAAGCCCTCTACATCTATACCATGGGTTCTGCTTACTGCACTTATGAAGAAAATGACAAGGGCAGTATCAGTGCCGGTAAGCTGGCCGACCTGGTGGTTCTTTCAGAGGATATTAAGGCCGTCGATCCGTCCAAAATTGCGGATTTGAAAGTTGATCTGACAGTTGTGGGCGGTAAAATTGTCTACCGGCGGAAACCAGGGGAAGAAACTGCAGGTAACTCTTAAGACAAGGACAGGTGAAACGCTATCCCTAAAATAAGCGCCCTGGGCCGCCCGCTGGTATTTAGCTATCTTACCAACCGCCTTATAACAATCCTGGCCCTGGGGGTCCTGGCAGGCGTCTTTATTTACCTTTTGGTTGCAGGGGTCTCCTTTCTTGAAGCCCTGGGCTTTGCGGCAGCAGTGGCTTTTGCCCTCTTTCTAAGCTGGGCTATCAGCCGGGAAATAGACCCCGCCCATGACTGGTCTGCTTTTACGGCCCTGCCTTTTACCCTGGCTGTCGCTCTTTTCTGCGGCCCCCCGGCCCTGGCCGCCCTTTTTTTTATCCTGCTTCTAAGCAGGTTCATAAACCGATCTTCGGGTCTGGAGGCTACCAGTTTTGATTCCGCCCTGCTTATAATCCTGGGAGCGATTCTTTTTACAAATGGTTTCCTGGCCGCCCTGCCCATCCTGGCTGTCGCCTTAGGCTTTGATGCCTTCCTGGCTCCTGCCGATCGCAGGCAGGCCTATTTTGCCCTTCTCGCGCTGGCTCTATTTGCGGTAATGGTGATTTTCTTTTTTCCCGGGCCCGCTTATGCCGCCGGCTTCAACCTCTATACCGGTTTTGTTTCCCTGCTGATTGCCGCTTCTGCTGTAATTCTTGGAGCAAGGGGAGGTAAAAAGGTTGTTTTTGCCGACAGGAAGGCTAAAAAACTGGACCACCGCCGGATTTACCTGGCCCTGACTTTAGTGGCTCTATTTTTCGTCAGTGAACTATATCTAAAGGGTAATGCAGGGCTGGCCCTGCACTACCCGGCCGGTTTTGTTTTTCTGGGGACAGCTGTTTATAACCTTATAAGGAGGACCGATTAAAATGGATAAAGAGGTATTTCGCCGCCACGGACATGAATTCATTGACTGGGTCGCAGATTATTTTGAAGAAGTGGAAAAATACCCGGTCCGCTCTGCCGTCAGGCCCGGTGAAATCAGGCAGGCCCTGCCGGAGCAGCCGCCTGCTTCCGGGGAGCCCATGGAAGAGATATTCCAGGATTTCCGGGAAATCATTATCCCCGGGATTACCCACTGGCAGCACCCGGGGTGGTTTGCTTACTTCCCCGCCAACAACAGCCCGGCCTCGGTGCTGGCCGAACTTTTAACCGCCGGCCTGGGGGCGCAGTGCATGAGCTGGCAGACTTCCCCCGCGGCGACGGAACTGGAAGAAGTAGTGATGCAGTGGCTCGGCCGCATGATTGGCCTGCCGGAAACGATGAGCGGGGTTATTCAGGATACCGCTTCCACGGCCACCCTCTGTGCCCTCCTCACCGCCCGGGAAAAAGCGACCTGCTTTGAAGCCAACCGCAGCGGTATCCGCCGGCCGCTCTGTGTTTACACTTCCGAAGAAGGCCATTCCAGCATCGACAAGGGGGTCAAAATTGCCGGTTACGGGATTGAAAACCTGCGCCACATTCCAACTGATCATAACTTTGCCCTGATCCCGGAAGAACTGGAAAAAACGATCGAGAAGGACAGGGCGGAGGGACTTGAGCCGGCCTGCGTGATCGGGACTGTCGGCACCACTTCTTCCACCGCTGTCGACCCTTTGGTCGAGATCGGTAAAATATGCCGCCGCCAGGGCCTCTGGTTCCATGTCGATGCCGCTTTTGGAGGGACCGCGGCCCTGCTTGAGGAAAAGAAAGAACTCCTCGCCGGGGCTGAATACTTTGATTCCTTTGTTTTCAACCCCCACAAATGGATGCTGACCAACTTCGACTGCTCCGCCTATTTTGTCAAGGATCAGGAGGCGCTGACCCGGACCTTCGAAATTCACCCCGAGTATTTAAAAACCGGCCAGGACGCCGAGGTTAAAAACTTCCGGGACTGGGGGATTCAGCTCGGGCGCCGCTTCCGGGCTTTGAAACTGTGGTTTGTGATCCGCTCCTACGGCGTGGAGGGCCTTAAAGAAATGATTCGCGAGCATATTCGCCTGGCCGGCCTCTTCAAGGAATGGATAGAAGAAGACGACCGCTTTGAATTGATGGCCCCGGTCCAGTTTAGCCTGGTCTGCTTTCGCTTTAAAAAGGAAGGCGCTTCTGAAGAGGAGCTGGCCCGGTTAAATGCCGAACTGCTGGAAAAAGTCAATCAGTCCGGGCGGGTCTTTTTAACCCACACCTCGCTCAAGGGCCGCTATGCCATCCGCATGGCCATCGGCCAGAGGACCACGGAAGAAGAGCATGTCCGCGCAGCCTGGGCTTTGATCACCCAAAATGCGGCCCGGTTTTAATTGATTTTTCAGATTTAAAAAACTTTAGCTGATCGGCTTTTATGTCAACATGGTTGTGTTATAATAGCCTTAACCGACCGACCGGTCAGCCGGTAGGGCCCGGCCCCGGTCGTTGCGAACTTTTTTTGAGCATTTACAACAAGACCGGTTTTTGCGTTATTTTTTTAAAAGTAAGGCTGCAAAAGCCTGTAATTTTATCATTGGAGAAACGCCGAATGAGCTTATCCAAAATAGCAGTTAAACGGCCGGTGGCCACAGGAGCCATACTGGTCCTGATCCTGGTCATTGGGCTGGTAAGTCTTTCTCAAAGCCCCCTTGACCTGCTTCCTGATTTCGAGGCCCCGGTGCTGGCTGTCATTACCGTGTTTCCAGGCAGTTCCCCCCAGGAATCTCTCGAGCTGGTCACCAAGCCGATCGAAGAAAGCGTTTCCACTGTCGGCGGGGTAACCGGGATCAATTCTTTCTCCCAGGAAAACATGTCCCTGGTCATTGTCCTTTTTGACTGGGGAGCCGACATAAAACGTTTGCGCGAAGATGTCAGGATGCGCATGGATTTGGTCAACCTTCCCGAAGATGCCGCACGGCCGATGATCCTGGAATTTGACCCTACCCTGATGCCTATTATGCAGGTTTCGGCCAGCGGGGCTGACGATCCGGCCCGGCTCACGGGCTGGCTTAAAGATACAGCCGCCCCCAGGCTGGAATCGATCCGCGGTGTGGCTGAGGTGCAGGTCCAGGGCGGGGTGGAAGAAGATATTTTTATCCGGGCCACCCCGGGCGAAATGGCTGAGTATGAAGTATCTTTTGAACAGGTGGCCAATGTTCTCAGGGCCAGCCTGATGGATCTGCCGGCGGGTATTCTCGACCTGGAAGACCGCCAGGTCAGGCTGCGGTTCCTGGGCCGTTATGCTGAACCGGATTTGCTTTCGGACCTGATTGTCGGTTTTAAAATTGATCAAGATGAACTGGAAAGATTGATCGGTCAGGAAATTGAGATTGATTTAAACCGCATGCTCGAAGAGCAGGCGGCTGGATTCGCCGGTGGTTCCAGCCAGATCCCCACCCGGGAATTATACTGGGATGACATCTTCGATTTCCACGGAGCGACGGTTGTTGACAACAGGCTGATCCTTCCCATTAAAGCTAACCTGGCCGATCAAGAAGAAGTGGATTTGGAAAAGAGCCTGCGCCTGTTTACAATTAGTCCGGAGATTACCTATTACCCGGAGGGCAGGCTGCTTTCCCTTTCCCTTACTTCTTTAGGTAAATCTATTGTTTCCGGCCCTGGGGGGCTGGCTGATTTCGGCTCCAGCGGCCTGGTTAAGCTTGAAGAGCTCTGGCTTGTTGAATATGCAGTCTGGGATAATGATCGGGTCATTGTTCCCCTCAACCCGGCCGCGGTTGACAGCTACGGCCTCTCTTCTGCCGATCTGGAACGGTTGGCTGATATTCACCCCTTAATTACCGGCGCCGCCTCCAATTATGTCCTGGTCAGCTTTCATGAAAACTGGCCTCAAATCCGGAGTGAACCGATCATCTCCATTCCAGACCTGGAGAACTGGTTTGGCGATCTGGAGCGGGAAGCCCGGCGGGGGCTTGGTGAAGCCTCCAGCGGCCTGGAAGATATGCTGACCGAACTGGCCATAATGCTGGTCGCCGGCAACCTGCCCGGAGGCGGGGCGGGCGGCAACCCATTTGCCGGTCTGGATCTCGATGATGATTTTCCCGTTATTCCGGTTTCGCTGGGCATGGTGGCCGAAATAGAGAAGGACACTCATGAACCGACTGTTATATCCCGTTACAACAAGCAGCCCAGCATCAGCCTCTCTATCCAAAAAGAAGGTGACGCCAATACCGTCACAGTAGCCCGCCAGGTCAGGCAGGCTTTGGATGAGCTTTCTGAAGAAAGCATAGGCAGCTTTTCCCAGGTGCAGTTTAACACCGTATTTGACCAGGCCGAAGAAATTGAACGGGCCCTGGCCGACCTGGCCCGGTCGCTTTTTGGAGGGGCGGCTTTAGCAGTCCTGGTCCTGCTCCTTTTTTTGAGAAACTGGCGCACCACTATGTTTATCGCCCTGAGTATCCCTGCGGCTATTATAGCGACTTTTACCCTGCTTTACTTTGCCGATATAACCATCAATCTGATGACCCTGGGCGGCCTGGCCCTGGCGGCGGGGATGCTGGTTGACAACGCCATCGTGGTCAGTGAAAATATCTACCGCCGCTACCAGATTGGCGAAAACCCGGCCGAAGCTTCCGTCAATGGAGCCCGGGAGGTGGCCGGGGCAATCACTGCCTCCACTCTCACTACGATCAGTGTCTTTTTTCCAGTTGTTTTTCTTACCGGGCTGGCCGGTCAGCTGTTCTGGGAATTTGCCCTGACCGTGGGATGTGCCATCCTGGCTTCCTTATTTATGGCCCTGACCGTTATACCCCTGCTTGCCTCGCGTTCCCTGCAGAGATGGAAAGATCGCGCCGAGGGCCGCTCTAAACCACCCCGTCTGCCTTTTTATCGCCGCCTGCTAAAGTTTGCCGTCAGCCGACCCTGGTGGGTGATTGTTTTGGCCCTTGTTTTCGTGGCCGGGGGAGCCTTCGGTTTCACCACCCTGGGCACTGACCTCTTCCCTATCCCCGAGGAATCATCTTTTACGATCGACATCAGCCTGCCGCCGGGCGCCACTCTTGAGAAGACTGATGCTTACGTGGCCGAGATCGAGACTATCCTGGAGGGCAAGGAGGAAGTAGCCGGCTACTCGGCCCGGGTGGGCGGTTCCCGGTTTATGGTCATGCTGCAGGCCGGGGGAGGAGCTTCCAATGAGGGCCGGCTCAGGGTCGATATCGATCCCCAATACACCGGAGAAATCGACCGGGTTATCAGCGAAGTCAGGCAGGCGGCCGAGCAGCTTCCCTACGATGCAGAGGCTACTTACTCCCGCCAGTCGGTGCTGGATGCAGCCGGATTGGAGACCAGCCTTGATTTGGTGATCAGGGGCGATAACCTGGACCGGGTTATGGAGATAACCGAGCAGGCGGTAGAAATATTGTCGGCCCATTCGCAGTTTTCCGATGTCCAGTCTTCGCTGGAAGAAAACCGCCCCGAGATCCATGTCCGCCTTGATCACAGCGAGGCCCTGCAGAAAGGGGCTACCCTGGCCCAGGTGGCAGGCGCTGTGAGGCAATCCCTGGAAGGAATTCCGGTCAGCCGGATCGAAACTGCCGGTGGCATCATGGAAATTATCCTCGGATATGAAAAACAGGAAATCAGGACCCTTGAGGATCTGGGTGAAGTCGGTTTTTACACCGCCGGCGGTGAGTATCTGCGCATCAATGAAGTGGCCGAACTGGAGGAAGCTTTTGGGCCCCGGAGCATACCGAGAGAAAATCGGGAAATAGTGGGCCAGATTGAAGCCCAGTACGGAAACATTGATCTGGGGACGGCCTCCAGTATGGCTTTTGAAGCCCTGGATGAAATTGTTCTCCCCGCCGGTTATGAAATCAGCACGGCCGGCAGCGCCGTCATGATGGAAGACGTCCTGGAAGAACTGGAACTGGTTCTAATTGTAGCCATGGTCCTGGTCTACCTGGTCATGGCAGCCCAGTTCGAATCCCTGCTCCACCCCTTTATTATTATCTGCACCCTGCCGCTGGCCTATGCCGGAGCGNTNTTTGCCNTGATCATAACCGGCAACAACATCAGCGTGCCGGCCCTGATCGGTTTGATTGTTTTGTCCGGCATCCTGGTCAACGATGGCATTATCATGGTCGACTTCATCAACCAGCAGCGGAGGCTGCATGGGCTTGAGCTTAATAAAGCAATCATCGAGGGTTCCACCGCCCGCCTCCGGCCGATCCTGATGACTACCGCCACCACCGTGCTGGGACTGTTTCCCCTGGCTTTGGGTATCGGGGAAGGGGCCGAGCTGCAGGCCCCGATGGCCATTACCATCATTGGCGGCCAGATTACAGGAACCATTTTGCTCCTCCTGGCCGTCCCTTCAATTTACAGGATTGTGACCAGGGAAAGCCGGGCTTGGGCCGGGTCGTATGCTGACTACGGTTCTACTGGTCTTCCAGGAGGCTTCGGTGTTGAGGCGGATGCGGCTTTGCAGGAGCCGGGAGTCCGCCAAAAGGCCCGGAAAGATAAACCGGTATTGATGATCGTTTTGCGCATGGTTATTGTCTTGATCCTGGCTGCCCTGATTATAATTCTCTTTAACCTGGCGGGACAGGAAACAATGACTGTAATCCGCTAAAGGTTTTCCCTGTCGCCCAGGGATCAGATCTTCGAGGTTTTAATGGGGGACTGGATTTAATAAACCCGGAATTAATAACAGTGGAAGGGAGTTAATACTGATGGCGGTGGCAAATCGCGGGAAGGAAGTAGGCAATAAAAGAGAACAGATTTTACATGCGGCCGTGGAAAAATTCCTGGAAAAAGACTATTACCAGGTTACCGTAACTGAGATAGCAGAGCTGGCTGAAGTGGGGAAGGGAACGGTTTACGAATACTTTTCCAGCAAAGAAGAACTTTTTAAAGAAAGCTTCTATTACTGTGCCGATTCATACCTGCAGCTGTTCAAAACCCACTTTGTAGAGATCTCTTCAGCCCGTCAGACCATGGAGGAAATATTTGTCAAGCACCTTGCCTTGATCAAGGAAAACCGCAACAAGCTTCATCTTTTATTCAACGAAAGACCGCAAAGCCTCCAGGAACTGCAGAGCTGGATTCTCGAGCGGCGCCAGGAACTGATCGGTGGAGTTACCGGCCTGGTTAAAGAAGGAATCAAACTCGGTGAAATTCGGCCCGATGTTGATGTAGAAATGGCCGGACGCTTATTTTTAGCCCTGAACCAAATGGTTATCGGAGAAATGGTCATTCTTGACAATATCGAGCTAGAAGAAGAGCGGGTAAAAGATCTGCTCGATATTTACTGGAACGGGATCGGTTATTCCCGTCGCTGGCAGGGGCATTAAGAAGGGGGACCGGCCCGGTGATTTGCCGGCAACCCCCGTCCAATTGTTAGTTTAATGCCCTTTTATGATCTTGATATTTTTTTAGAAATAGCTCAGGCCAAAGCGGAGCCAATTTCCCGGCCGTAAGCATTGGCGGCGGCAACCGCTTCTTGATCAGGGTTCCAGAGCATCCTCAGGCCCTCGCTGTTGATTAGCTCGATACCGGCTTCTTCAAGCAGGCCGTTGATCAGCTTGACCGATTCGCCGCTCCAGCCGTAGCAGCCAAAGGCGCAGCCCTTTTTCTGCTGAAACTTCAAGCCCTTGGCAATTTCCATCAGGGCGGCGATTGAATGCAGGATCCCCTTGTTAATGGTCGGCGATCCCACTACTATTCCTTTGGACTTAAAGATTTCTGTAACAATATCGTTGGTATCGGATCGGGCTGCGTTATAGAGCTTGATCGTTATATCCGGATTGGCCTCTTTGATACCGGCGGCGATCGCTTCAGCGGCCCGCCTGGTGCCGTCCCACATCGTATCGTAGACAACGGTGACCTGGTTTTCCTGGTAGGCATCCGCCCATTCCTGGTATTTGTTGACGATCTGCAAAGGATCCTGGCGCCAGATGATGCCGTGGCTGGGGCAGATCATGTCCACCGGGAGGTTTAGACCGACTACTTCCTTGATCTTGGCGGTAACCAGCTTGCTGAAGGGAGTGAGAATGTTGGCGTAATACTTGATGGCTTCGGCATACAGCTCATCCTGGTCCACCAAATCGTTATACATGTGCTCGGAGGCGTAATGCTGTCCGAAAGCATCGTTGGGGAAGAGGATATTGTCACCGGTCAGGTAGCAGAACATGCTGTCCGGCCAGTGGAGCATTTTAGCTTCCACAAAAATCAGTTCCCTGTCGCCGAGGCTCAATTTGTCCCCGGTTTTGACCGTCTGGAAATTCCAATCATGGTGATACTGCCCCTGTAAAGATTTTACGGCTGCTTTGGTGCAGTATACGGGCGTGCCCGGTATCTCTCTGAGCAGCTCGTCCAGGGCGCCGCTGTGGTCGACCTCACCGTGATTGGCTACAATATAATCGATTTGGTTTAAATCAATTTCCTTTTTCAAGTTTTCCACAAATTCTTTGGCAAAGGGCTTCCAGACAGTATCGATTAAAGCAGTCTTTTCACTGCCCCTGACCAGGTAGGAGTTGTAGCTGGTGCCCCTGTGGGTGCTCAGCTCTTCACCGTGGAACTTGCGCAGTTCCCAATCGATTTTTCCGACCCAGGTTACATTATTGTTTACTTTAAAAGACATTTGTTCAACCTCCAGTTTGAATTATTCAAGGGAGCTGTTATTAGGCCTCCGCGAAGCATTTTTCAGGACCGGACCATAACCAGCATCATTTTAAAGCGTTGGTTGGCTTTAAGGGCATGCGGCTTATCGGCGGGCATTATAAGCATTTCGCCTTCCTGAACCCGGTAAGGCTGCCCGGAAATTGTTACTTCCGCGGTTCCGTCCAAAATGCTGACCATGGCATCAAAGGGGGCGGTGTGTTCACTTAAGCCCTGGCCCTGTTCAAAAGCAAAGAGAGTCACAGTACCTGCCTCTTTTTTCAGGATTTCCTTACTGACAATAGCCCCTTCCTGGTATTCGACCAGGTTTTTCAGGTTTAAAACTGTTTCACTCAGTTTATTTTCGGTCATGACAGCACTTCCTTCCGGGAGCTTTAATTATAACTATATCAGTTAAGTATATTTTAACACAGGGCAGCGCCGCGCACAACCTTTATTTCATAATCTTACCGGAGGCGCTTAATAAGCCCGGGCAACGGCGCCGGCCATAGAAAAGATAGCCGCTTTGTACATCAAGGGGCCAGGAAAGCTTCTTTAAAGCAGGGAAGGGGAAGGAAATGAACTGTTTTTGTTAAAGTAAAGGGAGTAACGAATCATTTTATAAGTGAGAGTGTTTAACGGTGCATAAAAGAAAGATTTTCATTGTTGCCTTGATCGTAGTTTCGATGGCCGTTATAGCGGCGCTGATTGTTGCTTTTTAGATTAAATCTTAAACCGGTTTTTTGCGGAGTCTCAAGCAGTGTTTTATAAAAGCCAGAAATGTCAACAACCGTCTGGGTCATCGTCCGGCAGCATAAAATCATCGAGAGGCTTTAGCGCTTCTACGACCCAGTTGAAACCACCCTCGCGGCTGGCCCGGTGAGCCGCCGGAACAGCTTCGGCCATCGTCTGGCGTATAATTTCCCGGGCCTTTTCTTCATCGCCCTCGTAGCGGGCCTTTCTGGCTTCGACGAGGGCGCGGTGGATCTTTTTCTTTAAAGCTTCTTTTTCGCCCCGGCGAAAAGGCTGTTTATTTTTATCTTTGGTCACTGAGCCGGGCTTGTTCCGTCCAAAACCGGAACCAAGCCCTCACCTCGCTTAATTTTGATTTCACTANATTATAACAGCCAGGGCGGAAGCTAACAATCATAATGCCCAAAATCCTTCCTGAAGGTTTACAGGAAAAGGCTTCAGCCTGGGAAAGTAGTAACTTAAATCTGGTATTTATAAAATGAGGGAAATAAGCGATAATAGGATCTACATAATAGATAAATGCTTATTTTTAACAAGAGGTCAGTTTGCTATAAACTTGAATAAATGAAAATAAAGTGAGGGGCTGCTGTGGAAGTACATCAAAAGGTGCTGCTGGTGATAATACTGTTCTTGGTCATGATGTTTGGTGGGACTTTCGGGTATATGATTATTGAGGAAATGTCTTTTTTTGACGGGCTTTATATGACCGTGATTACCATTTCTACTGTCGGTTTTCGAGAAGTTCATGACCTGAGTACGGAAGGCAAAATTTTTACAATTATCCTTATTTTCAGCGGCCTTTTTATAGCTGCTTTTGCTGTAACCGTGGTCAGTACTTTTGTCATAGAAGGAGAGTTTAAATTTTTACTGCGGAGGCGGAAGATGGAAAATAGCATAAGTAAACTTAAAGATCACTATATTGTCTGCGGGGCGGGGGATACCGGCTTCTACATTGTCGGTCAGTTTATAAAAAGAAAAGTTTCATACGTGGTAATCGAAAAAGATCCGGCCAAGGTAGAACAGGTAATCGAGCATGGAGGATTGGCCATAGAGGGAGATGCTACGATTGAAGAAGACCTGCTGAAAGTTAATATAAAGAAGGCCAGGGGCTTGCTGTGCTGCTTGTCCAATGATGCCGACAATGTTTTTACCGTGCTTACAGCCCGGGAGCTAAACCCGGACCTGTTTATTGTTTCCCGGGCCATTGACGACAAGGCCGATCTGAAATTGCTAAAGGCCGGAGCTGACAAAACAGTATCGCCCAATGAAATCGGTGGAGTCAGAATGGCCTCGATGATCCTGCGCCCGGCGGTTGTTACCTTTGTCGAAGTTGTAACCAGAGCCGGGCAGATGACCGTAGATCTAGAGGAAATTACCATTGAAGCAAAATCACCATTAAAAGGTTCTAGTCTGGCCGATGCCCGTATCCCGGAGCGAACCGGGTTGATCGTGATTGCGGTAAAAAAACTGGACGGGGAAATTAAGTTTAACCCGGGCCCCCAGTATGTGTTGTCAGAAATGGAAAACTTGATTGTAATGGGCCATGAAGATGAGGTTGAAAAACTGCGCACCCTGGCTGCAGCCAGGCCCGGGCTTTAATTAGGGAGGGAACAGCCATCAGGCTCAGAAACGGAAATGATCAGGACCGGGAGTTTGATGATCTCGACCAGGAAATAATTGAAGAGATTAACCGGAAATATGAAGAAGGGCAGGAAGACCTGGACCTGGCGGC
>SL_5KL_010_SEDDRAFT_10000235_pt1 | contig 35598 bp, 30 predicted proteins | sample SodLakKL_010_SED_FD_9118 | JGI IMG/M metagenome (IMG submission 9118) | reverse complement strand
TGGACGAAGAGCTGGAAGAAGAGTTGTAAATACACCTCTTTTACTAACCACTAATTAGCAAAGATAAAGGCCGGTTCATGTTTGCATGTCTCGGCCTTTATTATATAGACAGCCGCTCCGGTATGGAGGGCAACAAACAAAAACGTACCTTCTCGTCGCGACCTGTTAGGGGCGAGAGAAAGTGTTACGATAGGAGGTCTGTTATGACTGACAAGCTGTTTAACCATCGGGGGTCTTCTCCCGCAATCCTTTCATCGCTATTTGATGATCTCACCAACACCATGGACATGGTCTTAGACGGAGTTCCCGTTCCTGGCAATAGCTATGGTGGTGCTTACGTCGATTCTGCTGGTACCTCATGGGATTACCATGATGGTGGCAACGGCAATAGGGTCACAGGCACTACGGCTATTATGCCACACAATTGGGATCCGAGCCGCCATGAGCAGTTCGACGAATTCCCCTCAACCATTGAAGAGTGGATGAGGAAGTTCCGAGACATGGGTTTAGGGACTGATGTGTTTGAAAGGGCCAAGGAGGTATACAAATCACTTCCGAAGTTCCCTGCCACAGACATTGCAGTCGATCGCAATACTGGCGATCTGGAGGTAAAGGTTGCTCTCCCGGGCTATGAGGAAGATGACATCGATGTATCGTTTGAGAACGATACACTGTCTATCGTTGTAGACAAAGACAACGCTCTAAGCAGGGAGAAAGAGGCTCATGAAGGTGAAAAGGTTTATCTGCGACGTAGTCTTACTACGAGCAAGGTTTCCTTGCAGCTCCCGGTGCCTTTCACTCGATTCAGGGTGAAGGATGCGAAAGCGGATTACACACAGGGTATGCTGCACATTATCATTCCTCGCAACGAGGAACATGCCCCACACCGACTGAAGTTGGGTAAGGGTAAAGAAGAGTAATAGCTTCCCGATCACCCAGCCCGCGGGCTGGGTGATTTTGTCTTCATGAAACTGCATAACGGAAACCAGATGTATCTGACCTTCCCGTTGTTACCTAACGGGACTATTCTGAATCCAGACGACCGACCTATAAAGCTGACTCGTAAACAACAAAGAGCCTTTCGACGGATAGGTGATAGCTTGGCAGGGGTCTTTATTGACTTGGACAAGGGCACTATGCTCTTAATTGACTCTACCGATGAGAACGCCATCAATAAAGCGTATGAAGAGTATGCCAAGTCCACCAAGGACACTCATGAACATCAGCTCTCTCCTTTTGAAGAGGCGCTGAAGTATGATACGCAGAATCGGAGACAAGAATGAAAGAACCACTGCTAGGACCTGAAAGAGCTGAGATAGCCCGCCTCAAGAAAGAAGCCCAAGGGATCAAACAATCTCAGGATACCATAGAGCTGTGTGAGATGTTTGGTCCGGTGGTTCAGGGAGAAGGAGTGACAGCTGGTTTCCCCTCCATCTTCATAAGGGTGTCGGGATGTAATTTTGTATGCGGCCTCCATAATGGTGAGGGAGTTGGATACGCGGGGCCAGATGGAGATCCCATAACATGGTGGTGTGATACTGAGACCATATGGAAGCAGGGGCGGCCTTATGCGTTTGACGAGATCATTAAATGGTTAAAAGACATTCATGAGTGGCATCGAGTGATGTCTGGCAATACTCATATTATCTTTACAGGTGGTGAGCCCACTATGGTGAAGCCCGCCTATGAGTTTATGCGACTTATCGATTACATGCGGGCCCGGTTCGCAGAAGAGGATTACCCCAACAAAGGCAGCTTAGATCGCCGATCTTTCATTAAGTACTACATGCGAGATCCTGGGCTCGCGGACTTGCATCAGTATCCTCGTGCACCTGTTGTAGAGATCGAAACCAATGGGTCTATTCATGGTGAACATGTGAATGCTTTATATCAGACATATGTGACCCAGATCAATTGTTCTCCTAAGCTCAGCAATAGCGGCATGCCCCGTAGCATGCGCGTCAATACTAAAGCCCTGGATGCCATCATGGCTCATCCCAATCACTGGTGGAAGATAGTTGTATCGCACCCTGATGACTGGTATGGGTTCATGCAGGACTACGCACATGTATTCAACCAGGGTAGTAGTGAGACATCTCGCATCATAGTAATGCCAGCAGGAAGCACCCAAGAGGAGTTGAGAGAGACTTCACAGGTTGCTTGGGATATGGCCGTTCGCCATAATGCACGGTACACAGACAGGTATCAAGTCCGTGTGTGGAACATGGCCACAGGGAAGTAAAGAAATGAGAATAGAGCACTTCAGAGAAGCCCGTATTGTATCTCCGGATGACGTGTTTACAGAAGATGTAAATGAAAAAGACTTGCCTTCGGAGGCGGTGCAGTTGTTTGAATTTGATCTGATGTCTCATTACATGGCTAGTGGATCTACATACAATCCCCATACCAAAACTGTGAAGCTCATGTTGTTCGTTCCATATGGGTCTGTGGAAGAAGACGGAGTTTTCTCTTATCGATTACAACCCCGCGCTGGCTCCCTTATGGACATCGGTCTAACCTTCTTCGATGAGCGTGGTGCAGTACCTTGTGTGCGGCCTTATAGCATCGCTGCCTCCTGGGCAGCTAAGATGAAGCACATAACAGGTATACGTACTGGTAGAGTTTACCTATTCTTTATCCGACTGGTAGAAGGAGGAGAGTTCTCAAACCTATTGTTACGGATGATCGACATGCAGCCTTCCCGTGCCTCTTACAGGGACATAGAAGATCTGTATGGGGAAAACGGATACATCTACGCCTATGCCATATATAACAACTTCATTCGCCACAAGATGAAGGTATCTGTGTCTCGTCCTTACAGAATGTTCCCTGTGGATGAAAATCTAACCCATGATATAAAGAGCGCCACAGATTCTCGATTGAAAGTTCATGTTATATCCTCTCGCGCGTTCTACGGCTCTGGAACAGGTATAGCCCCTTTTCTTTTACACCTACAGAATTGCCATCTCTATACTCAATCATTGAAGTATCAACAAGCCACCGGTGAAGACAAAGACCCCTATAATGTCCATCACATCACAGCCACCATGAAGACTCGTGATGAGTTGCAACCTACCGATTATGGATACCTACTTCTTCAATGGTGGTATAAGGTGGTGAAAGACATTCAAGCAGCTGGGTTAGAACCTCCTAGACTGAATCTCCTGTTCACCCGGGAATTGCAAGAGGCCGCAATTGACATTCGCAAGAACATACATGACTTAATGATGCATCAAGCCCCCGCTATTCTTGATCATCTAACCATTTATGGACAGGATCGAGAGGTGTTAGAGGGCCTACAAGAAAAGCCTGATAAGATCTATGCCCAGGATATTCTTAGAGGGTACCTAAATAAGGACATAGACAAGGACTTCAAAGTATATGCGGCAGGGTACGGGGACATGCTTAGGGCTCTTGGTAGCGTGAATCAACGCGAGTTTGAAAGACCTCATTACCTGTTCGCTTATGAGGCCTTTACGGGGTAATTCCACTAATTCATACCACACGATAAAGAGGATACTATAATGAGTGATGTACAAGATTCCCCGCATGATCCGCGACAGCCTGAGATGGATCTATTCACCGGTGCCGGAATGGACACAATGGACGAGCTTGATGTTTACAATATGCTCGAGACATTGGTTGATGATGGTATACTCGCAGTTGCTAAGGACATGTTAGAGTACTTGGATAACCGCGGCTACGGAGAGATGGAACCCGGAGGAAATCAAGCTGACATTCTTCGTGAATACGCCGCCCAGGCGTTCCAGGATTATGAGATGGGTGATGCTTATGTATTCGCCCCGGGCCAGTGGGGAGATCATCAGATTGTCGGCGCGGCAGCAAACGTTCTTCGAGCTGTATTCGCTCCTGACCTGATGTACTACCGCCGATAAAGACCAATCCAGATACTCGTACATCTCTCACTAATTGATAGATTCGCCCTGAAAAAGAGAGAGATGTATGAGTATATTTGAACAAGCCTTCAGGTCACCTGTACCTTTTTTCCCGAAGGATCCTTTGCATGAAGGGTTTCGGACCTACAGGACTTCTGAACAACAGATTGAACTCGCCAGTAAGGTAGCACGCGTACTAGCCCGTAGAGCCGGTATGACCGCCTACCCAGGGCAAGCCCCTTACTTCTATAAAAGGAATGGCGATGAGTATGTATCCTTTTTCTCCATGACGGATACAGACTTAGCCTTCCGCATTACCTTTTCATTGGAAGGGGACACACAACGCATCATATGTATCGATGTGTACAAGAGTCCGAAACCTCTGGATAATCCAGACTTCACTATCTCTATCTTAGATCCTAACATCAATATTGTTCAGTTGGTCAATGAAGTTGGAGACAAGATGCTCCAGGGGGATATCTCCCCAGAAGACTTTGAGGCCACCGAAGGTATGATGGCAGAATCGGTTTACTGGGTTCGAGAAAAAGAGAAGCTGAAGGAAAGTGCCAAGAAGGATGCAGTAATCGAATTCCTTAAGACCCAGGGTGGAACCTATACCGATTACATTCGATGGGCCACAGCCAATAACAAGCCAATGGGGTCCCAGACCATGTTTAGTAATGCCAAGAAGGTATTCGATGCCACAGGTGGACAGTCTCCTGGCACTGCAGCTGCAGGCCAGCCGTATACGGTAACTCCTGCAGAAGATGAGGAGCCATTGTATGCTGAGGAAGACGCAGATGCCTTTGAAGACGTGGTTGAGGATGAGGCTGTGCAGAAGTTTGAAGAATTTGAAATCATGCTTCGGGAAATGGCTCACGACGCTCCAGCTACATGGGCCTTGTTCGTATATGGATCACCAGGTATTGGTAAGACCTACAGCATCAAGAAGGTCTTCAAAGAAGAAGATCAGGCGCTGAAGAGAACCAACCAGAAGGTTGTTACCAAGACAGGAGCTGTGGCTGGATCCACTGGACTCTTGCAGTTGTTGTATGATAACAAGAAAAGCGTGATTCTGGTTCTTGATGATAACGACAAGATCCTTCGAGACCAAAGTGCGGCCAACTACCTAAAGGGCGCTCTCAATACTGAAATCGAAGACAGGCACATTACTTATACCCGCGCCAACCTAAGTGCTCTATTCGCCGAAGAGGATGAGGAAGAGCCACCTGAGATTGAAGACGAAAACGGGTTTGAAGATGATGAGTTTGATATGGAAGAGAGCCATAAGAACTACGCTCATATCTTCGAGAACGACGAAGGAAACACTATCTTCAAGACCGCGTCAAAGAAGGTCAATCTCGGTAAGCTTAACCTACAAGAGGCTAAGCCCGATGAAGACGGAGAGACAATCCGAGACTTCTATTTCCGATCGCGAATCATCTTCGTATCAAACATGCTGGAAGTGCCTCCAGCGGTCGATGACCGATGTTACTCTATCGACATGGTGTTCGATTATGATCAGATAACTGAGTTGATTGAGAAGGCCATGGACAACATCGATATACCTAATGTGAGTCATGAGCTAAAAGAAGAGGTCATTCAATTCCTGCGAAGGAACCGATGGGCCATTGAACGAAAGCTTGGAAGGCAGGTTGTACTCACCTTCCGTAAGTTCCGCAACGCATGTGTAGCGTGGGAGACTGCTACTCGACATGGACTACCTAAGAAACGCGCAAAGCAATGGGCGATGAGGCAGCTTCGAGGAGCAAACTAAAGTATGTCCCAAGAAGTGAAGACGTACCGGTATATTCGATTTGTGAAGGAGCCCGTAGCTCGTAGGGGCGGGCTCCAAGACATCATAAAGGTATTCTTCGACATCGATGACTACCCGCAAAATTACTTTACCGAATCTCAGTTCTTAGAGTTTATGGTAAACAGCGGTCATGTAGAAGAGGGATCTCCTCAATACAGACAGCTCAAGAATCTCATACGTACCTATGGCATCCACTATGTGTTCGATACCAAGGAACGTGAGGTTATCAACACAGGGTTAGAACCAGCTCCTGAGGAAACACAATCATTGCGGCAAACTATGGATACAATGCTCCAAGAGAGAGGTACCTTCTCTCAACGTCGTAGAGGACAAAATCATAATATACACGAATGTCTGCAGAAGATGCATTCCTATGTTGAGCGAATTGGGTCCCATTCACTGAACTAGCCCAGCTATCCGTGATTCTATAAGCATGAGTTCTTTGCAATCCAATGAGAGACTTATGCTCTCTGTGGACCAGAATAAGCTGCTTCTTAGGGCCACAGGAATCAAAGTACGTAGCTCCTCTGGCACCCATGCTCGAGCACATTGCCCCCATCATAAAGACACCAATCCCTCCCTAAGTGTGGACTTTCGTAAGGGAGTCTACTTCTGTTTCTCATGTAAGAGGCAAGGAACCTTACCTCAACTAGTATATGAAATGACAGGGAGGGGCGCCCGTCATTACGTGAAGGTTGCAGACCCAGATGCCGGAGCCCCTTTTGATTTTCAGGCTGATACCCCAGCTGGTCTTTTGGCTTTAGGGGCTATGTACATGGACGAGCCTACTCCAGAGGAGATCTTAGCCGATTATGATCACTTAGATGAACCTGAGATACATGGTACCTTGATTCCGTGGCATAAGTCGACAGATGTGCAAAACTGGATGAAGGAGAGGCTGATCCCCAAAAGAACCGCTGAAGACTGGGGATTCATGTATGGCCTTAACATAGAGGTGATCTCTCCCATGGTTCCAGAAGATCCAGAGGAGGAGCGTAGTCGTTTTCAATCCCGAAGACGATTGATCGTTCCTTTACATGGACCAGCAGGTAATTGGATCTCGGTGGAGAGTAGGTCAATCCTTCCTCATGACAAACTAAAGACTTTGTATGTGAAGCCCATGGACTTCATCTTTAGATATCCGTGGCTAGATACCTCTAAGCCTCTATACGTGTGTGAAGGCTTGGTAGACGCCGCCCGTCTCTACCCAATAGAAAGCAACGTTACATATATGTTTGGGTCTCATCTGTCGGAGGTGAAGAAGCATCTCTTGAAACAATTCCCTTACATTATCATGATCCCTGATAATGACATCGCTGGGTATGAGTTGGTAGAGAGATTTGTAACTGCTGGTCTTACAACATACATCAAGCCTGTTGTTGAAGGGTATGAGGATCTCGGGGACCGAACATTGACTAATTATCAGATACGCCGTTGGTTCGTTGAAGAAGAGCCTACCTTGATGGATTCAGATAAGATAAGGGTGATTCTGGATAGATGGCGGAGAAGGGAGAAACTTGATGAGCACATCCAACACATCGCCTATAGATGACATGGCTCGCTTTATTAGGGTCTTCAAGAAGAAGTTCCTGAAGATCATCCACAAGATGCCCATTCCACTGGACTTCGAATGCGATATGGATGGGCTCAAGATCTACAACCCGGATAAAGAGCCTCTCCTAAAGTATTCTTGGAAGAAGGTACATAAGGAGTTCGTGGAAGAAAGCGATATGAGAGTAGAGGACTTCATTTACAAGGTGCGGCTCGATATCGCTCGTTCTGGGGTATTGCCTTTGATCAAGTATCGCAAACTTCAAGAAAGAGAGCTTACTACCGATGAGGCTGTATCCGCGTTGCTGAAAGGCAATGTAAAGGATGAAGACATGTATGTGTCTGAGGTTTCCAAAGAGAAGACTTTCGTTCTCTTGGAGATTGACGTCAGGCGCGGGACGGTCACCTTACAAGGCCCAGAGGAGAAGTTATTGTTTCGTCATCCCCTTACCTCAGTATTGAAGGCTAAGGTCCAGAAGAACGAACCTCCTGAGGAGCTGGGGCTTTTCTTCTTCAAGCGGGCTAAGCTGTTGAGGAAACTATAGATGAGTAACTACCGACGGGGACCTAATGATAAGGAGTGGAAAAATGTAGTGGCTCAAGTAAGAAATCGGGACGGCGGAAAATGCCGATTGATGGTAGTACTGAAGACATGGGAATTTGCGGAGTTAAAGAAGAATGCCCCCAGAGGGCTTCTCCATACTATAGACCCCGCACATGTCATATCTGCCAGCGCTGCACCTTCATTGGTGTATGACGTTGATAATGTAGTCATGTTGAACAGGTACTCACATCAAAATCTTGATTACAACAGATGTCCAGTAACAGGCAGGGCCCTCACAAAGAACCAAGTACATCAATGGTGGGCGAGGATCGTTGGAGTGCAGAGATACAAAGACTTGTTGACGCGGGTCAAGCATCCACCGACCAGCGAGGAGACCTAGGATGATAAAGTGCGAGACTAAAAATGATGACTATGCACTATTGGCTTCTCTAACAAGTATTAAGAAGAGGTATACGCTTCCTTACAAAACCGCTCGTGAGGTAGCCTCAGAAGTGTCAGGGCGGATCGGTTTTAGTAAAGATGGTAATCAGTTCCTAATAGAAGTGGTTACCTCTCCTATTGTTCATGACCTGATGATCTACGGTTCTCATTTCAAAGATTTTGAAGAGTTTCCAGATTCCACTGAGGATGGTTTAGAGCAAGACATACCTACTATGGAATTACAGGTCATTGAGTTTGAAGACTTTTCCAAGTGGATGAACGATGATAATATCCTGTTCTTGGGGATGTCCAGAGTGTATAACCCGCGGTTTTGGGTGAAGCAGTAAAGGAGTAGCGACATGTTATTAGACAGAAAACATATAAGGAGGCAATATGGTACATTCAGGTAACCTACAACAGCCACAGATGACGTTGGATGGTCGTCCAATTACATTGGACGAGCTCAACAAGAAGAAACAGAATCTGCAAGAAGCAGCTTCTCAGGGAAACGAGCCTCCCAAGAGGATCGTTGAAGTGGCCCCTAATGTGTTCCAGACTAAAACAGTACTACAAGGCTAAGCTCTATGATGGATGTGATCAATACTCTTCGCGCAGGTGAATTCAATCCTCAGTATGGTACTATCTGTGTTGACATGTTTGCTTTGGCGCATTTCATGTATCACTCTGCCATGAAGCAGCTAAAGGATGATAAGGGGAACAAAGGAAAACTGGAAGAGGTAGAGATCCCTAACAACCATCCCAAAAGAGATGGAGTGATTTTCCCTCGCATGGCTCTGGGTATGATCAACTACATTGAAGAGCTTCAGGACACCTCTAAGAGAGTGTTTTTGCTGTTTGATAACGCCACCAGTAAGACCAATGCACGTCAGTATATATCCGAAGGATACAAGAGTTCCCGGAAAGCAAAACCCCCTGCGTTCTATAAGACGGTTGACTTCGTACAGTTCTTTGCTACACGTACCTGTCGTAGCAACGTAAGAGTGATTCGGGTCCCTTCGCGAGAAGCCGATGACTTGATCAAATCTCTGATACTCTTCAATGAGACCTCACAAGCAGGCCCTGATATTCAGATTGAACCTAAGGTATTGTGTATTGCCAACGACTCGGATTGGTATGCCTGCCTAAGTAAGGATGTGGACATGTTATGGTTCGGGGATACAGAACCTTACACCATAGAGACCTTCAAAAACGAGTATGGGTTTGAGCCTACCATGAAGCGAGTGGCGGTATATAAAGCTCTCATGGGAGATACTGCCGATGACATTCCCAAGGTGCTGTCTAAGAAGCACATCGATCATGATACTCTTCTTTATGTTATCAACACTTATGCCACCGGAGAACATGCGGAGAGTCTTCCTGTAACCATCGCTAAGGATGAGAAGGTGGGACAAAAAGCAAAGGATGAGCTAAGAGAAAATAGGGATCAGTATCGGTTGAATCTTCAGCTAACTGATTACATGCATACCACGCTTGATCGCATCGACAGGTATACCCATAGAGGGAAATGCAATCTGGAGTTGCGGCGCACATTACTCAAAGCTCTACAAGGAGTTATTGTTGATTCTACTCCTGTGAAGAAGTTTAGCTTCGGAGGGGTATCGGCAAATGTCTAAGTTATGGATATTGGGAGACTTTCATCTAAGCGGAGAATCCCCGTGGCAGGAAGCAGTTAGCAATAAAGTCATTGACTGGATTCGCGATCATGAATTGAACGACCCCGACAACGAGATCCTGTTAGCAGGTGATCTAATCGATAAGTATAATGCCTCCCCCCGTTCTCATTATCTGGTCTTGAAGTTTCTCACATCTCTACGTGCCAAGAAGATTCATGTAGTAGTAGGCAATCATGACATAGAGAAGAGCCCTGAAGGGCAAACTCTGGCGTATGAATATGCTAAAGTATTAGGTGAGAGTATCCATGTATACGAGTATCCTCAAATCATCACAAGCATGGGCCTCAATATCCTTGTGGTTCCTTTCTATAAAGCACCCATACACTCCTTAGTTGACTTGAAACCTTATGAAGATACACACCCACTGGAGAAAAGAGGGATCGATCCTAATACTCCCTTCGACCTTGTCTTGGTACATCATTTTGTCAAGTCTTCAACGCAAACTCAGATCCCCGACGAGATCACCATAGACATGGATTACCTAACTCCTAATGCTAAGAAGGTGTTAGCAGGCCACGTCCACATAGCCGATGCTCTTCCTGAGGTATACCTTGGATCCTTGTACGCTAAGAAGATTGATGAGCAGGGGCAACGGTATTATTGGGTATACAATTACAATACACTAAAGTGGCAGCGGTTCAAGACACCAGTGTTCTGTGAACTGAAGTCAGTTAAGTATGGGGAGAAACTCCCTACGCCTATGTACAAGGATGCCATTCAAGTGTATACCATCACTCAGTGCCCTAGTATTGAGAAGGCGCAATTGTATTATGGACCAGAGGTGCATATACGTAAGACTATTTCTTCATGGGATCACATAAGAACCAATCAAGAGTTCAGTGAAATTGATCGCGCCAGATACGATGGTGGAATGATCTCTAAAGAAGAACTGATGTCTAAGTTTGAAGACATGGTATTGAGTGATGTGGAGGAGTGGAAGAAGAAAGATATCTCACAAGACACTTTGAAGGCTGCTGTCCGGTTCATCAAACATGTATCGGAGAAAGGCGCGGATAAGATTATAGAGGAAACCGAAAATGCAGCAAACCAGTAACTTCTACTACCCACGACAGGGTAATCTCAATTTCAATGTACAGGAGCAGATCTATAGCCTCCGGAAGACCACAGATGCTTTCCTGGCCAAGCTTTTGTTCAAGCATGATGAAAATCCCTTAAGCCGAGTACTTTGGGCGCCGCGCAACTACAACATATATCGTCGTAAAGAGATGTTGGCTGAGAACCTCCAATCCACCGCCATCGATGCTCTCCATCTTCCCTTTTGCAGTTACTTCAGGGATGAAGGATGGCAGATCGATGGGCGTCCTTCCGCGCAGCAGGTATCAAGTGTAATGAGTCAGCTACGTTGGGGGCATGATGATACAGGGGTGGAAGCTCAAGCCATTGCGGCTGAGCGTACGTATGATGCCGCTGTAATTTTTGCCTCAGAAAGAGATGCAACCATTGCCCAGGATACCATCTTCTGGTGGAACAACCGTCCTCATTGGGATACCTATAGTATCTTCGCAGGAGGAACAGAAGTCAGGATACCTGTGACCATGGAGCTAGTAGCTGGCCCCACTATCGCCCCTGACACTCACATGAAAGAGTGGATGCAGGAAATGAAGCTCTCCGTTGTAGACTTTGCTTTCCGGCTTCGCACTCCTCTCTTGAAGATACCTACTGATCAAACTCCTGTGCATCTGACCGAAGAAGTATATTTTTACTTCAATGCTCGTCACTTCAATGTGCCGGAAGAGGCCTTGCCTGATGATATTGAAGGATGGGACGCTATGTCCGAGGAGTTGTTTGCTTTTGTGGATTCAGATGAATTGCCAGCACCCGCAGGTACAGATCTGCTGAACATTGAATACACTATCAATAAATGGAACAATACCGCTAAGTTCACTTGGGAGTATAGCCAGGCTTTACCCGAATCTATCACATTCTACCTTCACAAGGGATACGAGATAGAGAAGCATACGTTGGACCTTTCAGGGTATGATGATGTAACAGAGGCCCCAACCTCCTTCACAATTCCTGTGGAATTATCTTCAGGCTCCATATATGATGTGGCTATGACTGCCCACACCCCTCCAACAGGCGTTGCTAAATACCACTTCCAGATTAAAACTCCGGATGATCCGGATGAGAAGAAGGGTCTAGCGGGCTTGAAAGGGATGACTTTGTAGTTCTACGTCCCACTAATTATTGAAATTCAAGGGGAGATACCAAACTCCTAACTCAGTAATTAGAGGACCAGAATGAGAACATACCGACTTAATATCGAAGCCATTGACCTTTCAGATGTGCAGGTAACCGATGGCGCCGCTGACTTTGCAGGGTTCACTACTATCAAGGCCAAGCGAGGAATGACAGAGCCTCTCTTCGTCCCTGCTGGTAATGCATCCTACATTATCGAACAGTTCGGACCTCCTCGAGCATCGTCTCCTGAGGTACAGGAAGCAATAGACTTCAATCAGAACAACCCGATCTTTATCTCAGCTCCTCCGGGAACAGAAAACAATGGGTGGCATAACCTTCACGGTACGCTGTTCATCTCTAAGGATGGTTTATATAGAGGACGGATTGCTCCTGCAGCCACGGAATCAACTGTAAAGAGCCGAACAGTGTTCTTCGAAGTTGAACAGGCAAGTGGCCCGGGAAACACAGCATTCATCCTTGAGTCAACTGAATCCAACCCAAGTAAATACCTAGAGTACTTCAAGCTGACAACAAAAGAGTCTCCTGCCAAGATGGACCAAGGATCTCTGTTCAAAGCTTTCTTGGAGTGGGGAGAAGATCAAGAGACGCTTTACGCCATGGCCTCAGAAAACTGGACCGATAGAGGTACAGTAACGCTTCCAACAGATGCAAACACAAGTGATGACACCTCTGTAGCATATCTGTTACAGCAATTAGAGAGTCAGCACGCCTCTTGGTTCACAGATAATCCAGGTTACTTCAGGATTCTTCGGCATTACAATCCGGATACTGAGCAAACTGGTGATTTCGTCGGTGTGGCCTATCTTCTTGAGGGAACCGATGATCGGCTTGAGATGCATGTACGAGTGTACACAGCCGTTCAAGAAGGAGATCCGGAAAACGATGCCCCAGAGTATCCGTATGGGGCAGATCCTACAGAAGATTTGATGCATGGTTCTCATGACTTCTTCAATTCCTTCCTAGAGGCAAACTCTAAGGAACGAGCTTCCCTAGAATGGGAAGCCCAGATCGAAGCTGAGGCAATGATCTTCCAGAAGTTCCCAACGGAGACTAGGACAGACATTCGCATTACTCGTGCACCGCGCACTACAGCCTCGGATAACTATGTTCGAGTAACGGTTACAGACCGACCAGCACGTAACATTGAAATCGCGCCTCGCGAATACGACGTTTCATTGGATCGCGATCAAGAGGATGGCTTCGGTACATCGCAATTCATCGAAGACGTGATTCNAAGAGATCGTGTAGTTGAAGTACTCCTTCTGGGAGATGAAGAAGATGATCCGGTGATGATCGAAGAGATTGCTCCTTTCCAGGATGACGAGATTCCGCCGGAAGGTTATCTCTTCTCATTGACAGGGGAGCGAGCGATCGATCACATGACTGAGACCTCTGACATTGCGTCCTCTCTAGAGGCTGGATGGGAAGCGGCTCGAGATGCTGAATATGATAACGTGGTTATCTTCTTCGATTCGTGGGGTTATGAGGAACTTAACCCGACAATGGTCGACATCCGAACCACACATCAGTTCTCACGAGTTGTACAGCCGGCTCTTAAGGGATTCACTCAGGCAGATGTGGAAGATATCCCGGACGCTCGGAGCAATTACGCCAATCATCATGGATTGGTATATCCAATCAACGAGATATTAACTCGAGACCCGCGATCTGGTACCCGATGGTGGAGATTCCCAGTGGGTGCTTACTGCGATATGTTGGTACGGATCATGCGTCAGAAGAATGGTGCTTGGGCGCCAATGTTCCAGAACGACGCAGGCAACCTCGGTGGACAGCTTGATGCTAGCTTCGAGAAGATTCGGATCACTCGCATCCCAGTTGAGCTTCAGCGAGACATTGATGAGACTGGGTTCAATACTCTCATCTACGATTCCGACATGGGTCTAGTGATGGTTAACCAGCGAACAGCGCAGAACCCCGATACCTTGAATGACGCCAGTTGGCTGTCACATGACATGGCGTTCGACCTGTTCAAGCGACTGGTATACCGGAACATTATGATCCCACAGCTTGGTAAGCCTATCAACTCGCAGTACATCGGTACGCGTACACGACAGCTACAGAACCTTGCCACTCGATTTGGTAACGCGTTCAACGCCGTGCGGGTTGAGGTTGATAGCTTGAATACAGCAGCTACGCGAGCGCAGAGACGATTCCAGATGGCTACCTCAGTGCAGGTAACTCCGTTCTCTGAGTTCGTCGACTTCTTCTTCTACAACGTAGGACAGGAGGCCAGTGTCGATGATCCGTTTGAGGATTAAGGTTCTGGGAGTGACACTAATACATAAGAAGGATTAAAGAATGGGAGCATTTGCAACAAACGCAGAATTACTGTTAGCCTCTGGTAGAGATGCGATGTCGAACCTTTACGACATCTACATCATCCCACCAGATGGTCTAGGAGTTGAAGCGGCGCTATCCACAACGTCAGCAATGGTGATCCGATCTCAGGACTTTCAGCCGCCCGAGTTGAGTGCTGAGATTTACCAGAATCATTACAAAGCAGACTTCATGGATGTGCCCGCACCTAAGATTCAGGGAGACAAGACCTTCCCTGTAACTTACAGGATCGATGCCTCGTACGCTATTCACAACGCACTTCGTAAGTGGAAGTTCCGGTCAACGATGAACACCACTATGAGTGATGTTGATGAGGTTGGAGGCTACACATACAATGGTATCTGGGGATTCCAGACAGATCAGGTGTTTGGTCGAGTGGCTGTAGTTGCCCACAAGTACAGCGACATCTTCGACGAAGGGGTCAATTCGATCACTGATACACAAGGATACGGAATCGCCGCAGGTCTTCTTGCAGCACAAGGTGAAGCCGGCGTAAACTACGTTGGATGGATCTTCAACAACTGCTGGATTGAGACCTTAGAAGAGCCAAGTTACACGCGAGACTCTTCTCAGCCGCTTACAGGTACGGCTAACTTCAGGTTCCTTACCATGAGCTTGATCGGAGCTAACACCTCTGCTATCTCAGCGCTTTCAGACTTCGTTGGTGCCGGCCTTGAGCCGACGCCAGGCGAAGGTTAAACATAACCCAACTCTCCTCCTCCTAAACCCCGTTCGTCGAATTTTGGCGACGGGGTTTTTTATTACTAATTCCATATGGCCAATCAGACCACTTTCAACCCAGAGTTTCCAGAGCAGATAACTGAGAGCCCTGCAGGCGGATCTCAACAATCTTTCAATCCCGAGGTGCAATTACAAGCTGATCCAATGGCCGCTTTGGCAGAAGAAGCTGGGTTGGATGAGAATGCTATCTTCGAGGCAATGAACGTTGGCCAAACTATTGGACGTAATCTCACCAATGTAGAAGGCATTCAAAGAATGCTTCGTGAAAGGGAGATTGCTGACAAGGATCAAAGTCAAGCCTTAGCGCGACTAGCCCAATCACGTAACGTCTTTCAACATGTAGGGGCATTAGCAGCCCAGTTAATAGGACCAAGAGGAGAGGCCTTGCAAGCCTCTCATTTCATTTTAGAAGGGGCCGCTATAGCCGCCAACGCCGCAGCTCTTCCTGATCGACTTATGAATAGTCCTTTAGGTAGGGCTTTGAGAGGAGGAGGAAGGGAGGCTAGATACAGAGCCTATTGGAACATTGTCGGGCAGCACCTCAGCCGCAATCTTGAATCTCAAATGCCCCATCCGTCGGATCCTCCTCCCTTATCACCTGACCCAAGATTACAAGGATTTGGGGCTCAGCAGCGTCCGGACATCTCTATGGAAGATGCTGGAGCTTTCATCGATCAAACCATCATTGATCAAACTCGCGATAAGACAGAGGCTCAAGCGGAGTCCGATGTTACTATGGAAGATGCTAGTGCGACCATTTCTGAGTTGATTCGAGACATCCGATTATATCCCAATCGTCCGGAGGGAGCAACTGATCCTCGTCGAGCGCTTTCAAATACGACACCTATGCCCCCAGATGCGGAAATGGGAGATGTAAGTGCGGCTCTTGAAGAAGTTTTCCGAGACATGGGTAAGTGGCAGAATTACCCTGAAGATGCAGAACGAACGCGAGAGCAACGAGAAAGAACAAAAGAGATACAACGCCTTCGAAAAGATACTAGCTTGAATGATGTGGCAGGAGAAGATGCACATCTCCAGTCTCAAGTCATCAATAGAGTAAATACTCATAGTACGGCTAGCGCAGGTACCAATGAAGCCGACTCTGTGTCTCTTGACTACTATAGTCAGGACCTCGAGGCCAATATAGATAGAGGGGAAGGGGAGACAGAAGCGGCTCGTGCGGCTCGTCAATCTGGTGAGTACGGAGATCTTAACGATGTAGGTAGGGAATTTTTGGAATGGGCCTCACATCGATTAAGATGGGGTAATAGCTATACTCATTTGTTTGAGGTTCAGATATTAGATTCCGTAGGGTACGCAAGGGAAAATCCGCCTCCTCCTATTGGCGGCGGCCCTACTAACACAGAACCGGAGCTTGACTTCTCTCGATCAAGGAACACTATTCGGTTCGCTTGTACGGGAGCCTCTATTGGAGGTATGGAATTAGGAATGGAGCGGACAGGTGGACAGGATTTGCCACTGCCCACATCAGCCTCGGTTGATCAGAATATCACACTTAATATCTTGGATTACACACGAATGTCTCTGTTCAACTACTTCTACGCCTGGTGGCTGAATTTCTACAATCCCCATAAGCGCAGGTTTGTGTCAGGGAAAGAAGGTAAGTATAAGGACATCATCATAACCGTGCAATCATGGTATGGAGATTATTGGCCGACGGATAGAGGTAGAGGTGAGGATGACTCTCACATGGAAGGCCCTCCACGTCAGAATGACCTGACGGCCCTAAACAATAGATACAGTACTGTCCTTACTATCACCGCTTACAATTGTATCTTGACATCTTTCCCAGGAATGGGTCTAAGTTGGGATAACTCTGAACCCTTCAGTTTTGATGTAGATCTGATGCCCGCAGATGTATACTATGACTTCCGTAATCCTCAAAACTATACAGCTCGTAGCGCTCGGCCTCATCTCAATGAGATCTATGATGACCAGATCCGTTATGGACGACAGAGTCCTGGGGAGATAAGAAGAGCAATGGGTGTGACAGAAGACGACATGGTGCAATAAGAGGGTAGGATAATCGATGCCAGATAATGAAGATCTATTCAGATTCCAATTCTCCTCAGATGAAGCCTTCCTCAATTCCCAACGAGAGAGAGGATCAGTCGAAGAGGTTGACTTCGATATTCGGGGGCTGCATACTAGGCGCAAGGTTTCCCTATTTGGAGTGCCTGCCATTCTTAACAAGATCATCATGTATTTTGCCTCTGCACAGGGTGATTATTTACGATCATCTCGGGGGAATGAGTTCGCTTTCATATACAACGCACCAGTCAATACCGCAACTCAATTCCGTATTCTATCTACTGCCACTGCCATTATGAGAAGAGAGTTCCCTCGAGTTAGGGTGGAAGACATTCAAGTACGTCCTGATACCCAGGACCAACGTAAAGGATGGGATCTCAGAATGGTTATTCGCCACCAAAGTCTAGAAGAGAGTGTAGGGCTTGAAATACCATTAGGAGACGAGGATCGTTTGCCATCGCCGAGGGATTTCATACGGATTTAACAGAGAAGGACTAATTACAAAGGTAGCATAGCATGGCACAGATGAAAAGATTTACCCCAAACGACATAGCCGAGTCAATAAAGAGACGATTCCTTCGAAAGGAGAACCTGAGAGGTTCTGTGGATGATGGTACTGTCGATAGTATGATACGCGCTGTCAGTGAAACCTTTGCTGAAGGGATTCGATATGATGAGTATCTTACTCGGGAGAATGTGTGGGAGCATCTTCGTAACTTATCTACTGGTATCGGGATGTCCTCATTAGTGGGGTATCAGGCTAATAGGAAAAGAGGAGCTGTGACTAATCTTCTTTTCACTGTTGATGGCAATGTTCGCCGGTTTGGTGCCTTTGCTGAAGAGGTATGGGTCGAAGAATTAGACGATGATGGAAATGTGATCGCTCTGCGGCAAGAACCTGGAGTTGTGGATTACCATAATCTTCGCAGCCTTAGGCATTACCCTGGTGTAGGAACCAATCCTGAAATAGAGATCCCTATTCATACAGTGCTGCAAGACAACGATAGTGAGATCCAATTCATCACCCTCGAGTCACGAAGCATCCGGTATGCAGGTGACTTTGAGGCCGATCAAGATCATCGACGAAACGAAACCAGTCGGTGGGCCCGGATCCCTTGTATACAAGGACGACGTCGATCATTTGTGCAGAGTGGAGTAAGAGGTCGAGAGTTCGAACGAGTCACGATCAACTCCCGCAATGTTGATAACATGAGTGAGCCTTACTCAGAGGATTTCTTGATCGTACGTGTACGAGTCCCAGGGTCGGACGAATTCGAAGAATGGGAGCGAGTATCCAATGTCCGTTTAGCAGGACCTTATGACAGAGTGTTCATGGTAGAGACCGAAAGAGACTACTCGCGGGTACACATTGTATTTGGCAATGGTATCTCAGGGCGAAGAGTCCCGAGAGGAACAGACGTTGAGGTCTCTTATCTTGAGACACGAGGGTCAGAAGGGAACATCGATGAGTCTCAACGGATCACAGAGTTCCGGACCAACATAGAACAGATCTATGCCGGGGTACCTCTGTACGTAACTAACCTCACTCCAATAACTAGCGGCACAGATGAGGATACTCTTGCGGATATTAAAGCCGCGGCTCCTCAGCATTATCTGACCGTTGAATCGGTAGGATCTGAAGAAGCTTACGTTGCAGCCATTGAGTCTTTACCAGATGTTCGTCGTGCTCGGGTATTCCGCGGTATCTACAGAAGAAACCAAGCAGACACTGAACGCGACACAGTAAGCTTCACCGCCATAGCTGAAGATGGTACTGCCCCTCAAGAGATGGACATCATCCACAGGGTTCGCCTACAGTTAGGAAGAAAGACCTCTCCTACAGACATCCTGCAGTATGATCCTCCTGATCGTATAGGAGTGGCTTACAATGTACAAGGATACATTGATGACATCACTCAGCCCCTACAGACTTTCGTCAATGAAGTTAGGCGGCTGATTTATCAGCGGTACCGTATACGCGAGATGGACTTCAAAGAGTCTATCTTTCACATTGATGTCTTAACCTTGCTTCGCAATAACATCGATGCTCTGGAAGCAGCACGTGCTTTCCCTGAGGCTGTCATAACAGAAGAATTCTATCGCGATATGTTCCTTCTCGGAGATGAAGGCTCGTTGCGAAGGGACTTCGCTTTCAACTCTTCTCTCGCGCCTTTCAGAGAGATCAAAAACGATGTTGAATATGTACTGCGCGTGGACTTCGTTGTACCTTACACACCTATACGACATCGAAGCCGAACAGTGCTACTTATTCCTAATCCAGAAGAAGATCCACCTGAAGGAGAAGAGTATATCATTCGGCAGTTTGACTTACTGGAGAACATAGTAATGACTCCGGAGAGAACACGAAGCATCTTGAATGATACCTTCGGTATCTATGGAGAGAAGACTGAGACGGTATGGCATTGGATCAACCGAAAGGATCTTGAAGTTGGTGATCCAGCAGAAGATGATCCTGAGGACTTCGATGTGTATTGGGACGATCAAACAAGTACTCTTGAAGTAGTTGAGCCATTGCAGTCTATGCTTCAAGCGGTGCCTTCTCGCAACTATAGGATATCCTATACTCTCAATGAAGCCGAAGATGACATTGATTCTGCGCGACTATACTACACTGAGGTAGTTGATCTAGATGCTATGACTGAAGATCAGCTACGAAACTATTTTGAGACTCATCGGGATTGGAAAGAGACCGAATGGGCTCAGGATCCAGATGCGTCCGCAGCTTTCATTTCGCATGAATACTTTGGAGACATACCTACCATGTATGTGCCCGACGGCACCCATAGAGCTCCCATTGAATTAACTTTCAGACCGACTGGAGCTGAGGATGCTGTGCAGGTAGGTACTGGGAGTATCTATATCAATCCAGAGTTTGAAGGTAGGAGTGTTGAATTCATACCTTCAACTGAGTACAGGGGATCCACTGAAGAAGGCGAGCTTGTTGAGAATGAAATCAAGATCTTGGCTACCCCGCGTAGCTTGGATTTGATGATCGATCAAGAGTTCGGCATCTTCAATCTCCGTCAGGAAGATATAAAAGTCGACCTCAGATATCGCACGGATGCAGACGAAGAATTTCAGACAGCCTTTGAAGATGAGCTGATGGACATCGAGGACTAATTAGCGTATGGCAACAAACCCTCTAAGCATACCTCCACATCCTGATAAGACCATTCCGTATTTCACAGGAGTAGGTACTCGTAATGAATTGGTCCAGTCCTATCGTGATTTCAATCCTGAGTTTCCGATAGAGCCTGTATACCATTACTTGCATCATCTTATGGAGAACAGCGAGTTCTTCCGCGAGATGCTTGAGGCCTTCACTGAAGAGATACAGGAAATCGTTGAGACCCTTGTACACTTGAAAGCTATCTCTTATGCTTCCCATTACTTCCCTGGGGACATGGATCACTTCGATAACCAGATGAGGAACATTGGGCAGCTGCTCAATCATGACCCTGATTATTACTTGGTTCCTTACATGTTCGATTATCGTCGACAGGAGATTGAATGGAAGAAGTTTGATACCGAGTCCACGCATTTCATGCATAAGTATAGGAATAGCTACATAGCATACAAGTTCTTATTCTCGCGTATTTGGCGCCACGGAGGTATCTATCTCGAGATCTACTATCCCGAGGGCCAAGGAACAGGAGTACTTAATGAAGTCACTGATAAGGCCGTCAGACTAGTAGATAACTCTACTGTTATGTTTGATTGGCTACCTCCGGTAGGTAATTGGCCGACCCCCGGATATATCACTGGGCTCGAGTCTTACAACCAGTTCGAACGATTGTATGCTTTCCGGTTCGATGATAGAGCACGACCTGAATGGGACACAGGAACAGAGTATGGTGGAGACGCGTCTGAAATCGTTGAAGATGAGTCTCTTGATCATCCAGACTTATACGCAGATGAGAATCTCATCAAGTTCAATGTTGATGTAGACCCCGTATACTTTTTCGATACTGTAAACTTCCCTTGGGTGCGAGACCGTACGGTCATCTTGTCAATGACCGCCGACCGAATACTCAATCTTCAAGAGAATAGCCTAAGAACCGATCCACCTGATTGTCTCATGGACATTCCTTTCTTACAGTATGTCCGTCAGCAAAGTATGCGGCATCGGAAGGTGACAGAAAGGGTAAAGGTAGGTACTCAGATTACCTTGGCATGCGACAACTCAGGGGAATTCGTTAAGTCTGGAGAGTCTGCACATACGATCCCAGACATGAGAGCAGACGTCGTGGTGTTGCCTAATAACTTTGAAGAGAACGCTGAACCCGCACGGATTCGGTTAGGTACAGGCATTGTTACGGGTGCCCTTCGCAGCCGGCTATTCCGCCGACCGGGGGATTTCCAGAAGCAGGCGGTGTATGGTGAGTCATCGGTTTATGACTGGTCGACCTATCAAGGGCCAGAAACGCAGATAGGGGATCCAGAGGACCTGGAAGAGATTGAACAAATAGAAGAGGATGAGGAAGCCGTTAGCGTAGATGACTTCCGAATGGTGGAGCCTGTATTCTCTACCGTTATAGGGGAGTTTGAACGTATCGACGTAACCGCCAACATGCTGGCCATCAATACCATGATAGAAATGAGACGGCTTGACGGTGGATCGGAACCAGCGCTATTGACATCTCCAGAACAAGAGGATCCAGAAGAGCGAGAGTCAACGGTTGTGGCTTTTCCTCATGAGTTCATAGCACCTGGATCTTTTGGAAGCACCATGCGATTGGATACCTTCTACATTCGTGTTGCTGCAGAGATGGTGGATCAGGATGAAGGTACATTGTCGTTGACCCAGAAGAACATTCCTATGAAAGCCTTCTTGTTCAATTTGGCAGCGGTATCAGAGGAATTCGATATTGTGCCTCGTCTTTTGTATGACTTTGAAACCTTGTCGTTCTTCGGTGGACCAGGGAAAGAAGAAGCTCCCGCAGATCCTAATGATGGATGGGCAGAGCTGCATGCGGCATTGAATGATGGGTATAGATGGCCCTTTATGTACTTAGAACCACCCAATGCATCGATGTCTTTTGGAGAGTTCATTCTTTCATTGGATCCTGCCACCGATGACATGCATGCTGAGGCCTTGGAGTATCTGCGAGATGGTGATACTGATAAGGACTTAGGGGACACATCTCATTATGAATACGTGCAAGAGTGGCTTGAGACCTCTCAATGGTTCGAGTTTTATCCTGTGGACGATTATGATGCCAATGGGAAAGCTGTGCCTCTAGACTCGGATGTAGGTAGCGCCGACTTCTTGGAGAATGCCAAGATAAATTGGCGAGGGGCCGGATGGCGAGGAGCTTCTTGGTATCCTTACATCCCTCAGTACCTTTGGCAAGTGTACGTACAGATTTCCGAAGGAGTCAATCCAGCCACCGGTCTTTGGGAGCCTGATGTAGAATACTATATCTTCAACGAATTGACCTTTAGAGAGGCCCTCCGGTTCTTTGAGATGGACGTGACAGAGACCACTACTTCCAATGACTTTACTACACAGGAGTTATTGGGATTTTTGGATGATTTCTTCGTATCCATCGGAAGAGAGGGATTGTACGCGCGTACGCAATTCAATGATGAGGACCCGTGGAAGGATTACCTACAAGAGGATCACCGAGGGTTTTTTGATCCCACCTTCACTGGGGGCATTGCAGACATTCCTCTTATAGTACTTCATAACCATACTCGTATAGATAAAGAGTTTGAATATGAAGTACCGCCCATTGATGACCCAGATGGACCGCCTCAAACATTGCAAGGTGTACGGCTGGACTTGAGAGAAGGGCAGTTGGAATTCCGAATTGATGTCGCCGATCATCTCGACCTTTTTGTTCCTCCCACATTGGATCCTGAGCAAGTAAGCGACAATACTATCGACGAACGGCTGCCGCGAGAAGATACTCTAAGAGAGGTAAGGCTGAGCTATACCATCAATACCACTGCAGACTTTGAAGATGTTGATGATGTATCGTCCCGTATTGTAGGGATCACAGAAGCAGGGATCTTCAATACAGAGGACAAGCTAATTGCTTACGCCAACTTCCCACCAGTCATCTACGACTCTTTCAATAACCATCTCGCGGTGAATTGGTACATCTCTACATTACATTTCGTAGCCCCGTAGACAATCCCTCTCTCGGGCCTTCACTAATTAGAGACTACAATCACTAGTGTATGTGAAGGAATCTAGATGCCCGTATCACAGTATGAATTAACTAACCTATCAGTCAATACCACGACTGATCAAGGTGATCAACAAATCTCTGTTAGGCCCTATCATGAGGTAACATCTCTTAACGCCAACCAGCTTCTCAATGACGTTGTCGCTCATGGACCTTCACGACAGAAGGTAGAGTTTGAGCAAGGTGACAATGACGATCAACTTCGGGTAAGAGTCAAGAAAGGGTTTGTCGGCCATTTCATCGACTATGTAGAGCACGATGTAGATGGTGAAGGAAACATACAACGAAGGACCTATGCGGTGAAGGTGGCCTTCGATGATGATGCCACTGTTACTTCATCTGTAGCCAACCTTCGATCTGGTGGAGGAACAGAATTCCGAAGTGAGGATAATCAAGATCAGCTTGGTGTCCCTAATCCTTCTCATCAACGTATTTCTCTGGTGCTTCAGTATAACTGGGAAGAAGGTATGTTAGGAAGCGCCGTGGCAGCAGGCGGTGGTACTACTGGATCCCGAGCGGTAGGATCTTTTGCCAACCTAAGAGTTATTGCCTTCACACCGCAGCGATTGAAGACGCTCATTGAGAACCAGTTTAAGAAGACCTTGTTTCTAGGTGAGATCATCAATCTTCAAAATGCCATAGAAACCGTTGGGGGTGAAGACATCATTCATCCTGAACGTGTTCAGTTCAGGCCCTACCGATTTGATACTTATGAAAGCTTCACCAATCTTCGCAAGTCCAACGATAACTTCAAAGTTACCTTTAACCCGACAGGTGATTGGTGCTACGTCAATCCTGGCTCAGCTTATATCGGCAGTGCTTTAGTAACTATCCCAGAAGGGTTATCTTGGAGAACAAGAGCTGTTGTTCCCATGGGTCTACGAGATGCTATTCAGGGGGATCCAGAGCTTAGGACCAACATCTTAGATAGCTCAGTCAATTTTAACTCTGCTGGAAATGTGGTAGATAGCGAAGGCAATTACTTCTCTCCTCCGGAAGAGGACGAGGATGTAGCTGGGCAATTAGACATCTTAGTTATGAACCAAGATGGGGAGATTGGGTGGATTGTAAGGCCTTATACCCTGGGTCAAGAGACTATGTGGGACAAGCCTTTGCAATTCGCAGAAGATATGGGAGATCTGGTTTCTGAGCGAAACCTTCCTCAGACTCCGGGATGGGACTTTGATGATGAGGATATTCATATCGATAACACATTGAGTGTGATTCGTGCGGAGCTGGATGACCGGTACCTAGTCTTGCTTATAGTGAAGAGGCCTTATTACGACGACGCAGGGGATTTGAAGTTGAACTCTTCTATCTGGCCTCATTACTCACAGGCGTCGCGAGATTGGATCATCTATGAGCACAATCCCCTGTTCCCAATACTATCGGTACCTGACATCATAAAGGTAGCAGAGATAACAGATCTCCTGATAATCCCTATACAAGAGGACTAATTAAAGCATGAGTTTTGCAGACGAGCAGTTCAAAGGTGGAGCCTATTACAGAGACGCTCCAGCAGGTGAAGAACAAGATTACCTACTTCCGTGGAAAATAGCTTGGGATCCAAGTAGAGGTTCTGATAGCTATAGCCGAGAAGTTATCCGGATAGACACTTCTGCTGAAGAGGTTTCGGGCCAAGATCCTTCTACATATGAGCGGTTCTATAATCCGACTATAGCTGAGGCAGTGGTGCCTTTGCGCCATACACTGTTCGATGCTTCTCCTTCTCACCCCATTAGAGTATGGACTCTTAACCATGCAGGTACTTCATGGCAAGAGGTAGGTAATCCTGTTGGTGTTGAAGGAGTTGACGCTACAGGAGTATTCTTTGCTCGCCGAGACATTCCTCTAAGTGGTGATGTGGGCTTTACCGTTGGGCGTATGCTCTTTTTGGGCAATGAAACTCTTAACTGGCCCAATATTGCATACATCCGGATTGAGATCCTTTACCTTGGTGACTATGTAAAGTCTGAGAGCTTCGACCAGGATCTTCATCCTCTGGCCAATGTTGTTCATAGAACCTTAGAGGTCGACGTTAGGGGATCTACACAGAACCAATACAACTACTTGACTACCTCTCGTCATACCAAGCTGTATAGGGATTTGGAATCTTCATTCCTGCATGGTGTTCCTAAAACAACTACGGGAGAACACAGTCAGGCTATCTTGGATCAGGTTAGCACTTATTCATTAAGAGCCACAGATCCGGCAATCCGATTCGGTATACATGATACTGTGTATGCCTCCATCGATCCTCAAGACACAGGACAAGCCCACGCAGGTACTTGGCCAACAGGATCGGATTACTTTTTCATTGACAAGGCTGACAATACCCGCAACACAGATAACCTCAACTTCATTCTGTCTCACTTACAAACGGGCCCTGGAGATGAACATTCAAATGAAGTAGCACTTCAATATGATGCGGATGAAATGACATGGCAATTAGGCGGCGCCTACGATTCTTTCCGACGAGAATATACAGAAGCTGTTACTCCTTCATTAGCCCGGCGTTATCCGATTGTAGCGCGCTTCGCACAAGGAAGGTTGGACAGGACAAATACAGGATGGGTTGGATCTTCTAATGGGCCTGATAGGTTCTTACAAGAGGCATCAGGTCGGACAGCTCTTGTAACTACATACGCTGGTGATCCAACATTACTCCAAGTACATCCAGATACAGACTTTGTTGTAGACGATGGAGATATCTATCTACGGGGTATGACCCAGCTTCGCCTATACGCCCCCGAGTATTCATTGGAAGAGGGGCGATTGGTTGACTGGAGAGTATCCGCCAGTGACATCACCAAGATGATCGGTGACTCAGGTACTCGACGAGTACAGAACATCGATACACAATTAGTCGTAGCTCCTGGGGCAGTAAGCACGGCTAACATGACTCGTGTTCGTTGGCAAATGGAGGCCTCAGCCACAACCCCCGTATATCGATTGCAAATAGACCCTGCTGCAGCCGACGGAGTATATGGAGGGGCAGGCTACCATGACCTTATCCGAATCGGTCTCCGAGGACATGGTACCTCAATTGCGGCTAAGTATTTACACATAGGTGCTCCTGATCCAGCTGGTATTACTTGGTTCGATGTAGAGCGTGAAGAGCTTAGTTCCTTCGATATGGTGTTCGCCTCTCATATGCTACCACGCGTAAGAGGGAACATGATCGTAGAAGGTATCTTAGATACCTATAGCGATTTCGCTATCGGACGCGACAGAAGCACTTCTGGTTCATATAATGATACCTTCGGCCGCAACGCCATGATACGTGGTAAGGTCGATATTGATACCTTGGAGCTTAACAAAACTACTTCTGGGTATCTTAATGTCAAAGGTAATACATTGATTCGACGGCGCCTATCAGGACCTACAACGTATCGAATGGATGATCAGTTAAGGCGTATCTTGGGATGGGAGACGATATTAGGATCGCAGACCGCCGATCGCTCGTTTGAGCCTCACAGACTAGCCGATCAATTAAGCGCATCATCGGATAATGTAGATGGTCAAGAGGAAATCCTATTAGGGGTATCTTCTACATCAGGAAAGGTAGATGCTTGGAGCTTCGCCTACATTGAGTATCTATATGACAACGGAGTCATCACTCAAGTTGATCATACCAATGACTTTGTGCCCGGGTATCTTAATGATGAAGACAGAGATTCGAGCACCAAGGTCATTTCTGGTTACGCCCGCGGTCAATTGCATCGAGAAGGAAAGACAGCTCGCGGGGTGTACGGAGTTGAAGTTCCTGTAATCATGGATAGGGCAGGAGTACCAGAGGAGGGAGAACCTCATGCAGGAGACCCTCAATACCATCTAAACTCAAGTGATATGTACTTGGATGCCGATGGACGATGGCGTTATCTGTTCGACAAGGTATATCTTCCGGTAGATAACAACTAACACTAATTCCTATACCTGAGGAATGACTACAAGTAAGGATTGAGCATGTCAAGAAAAACAGGAGAGATGTGGGTAAGAAGGCCCACGGAAACACTTCAGTATCACGTAGATGGTCAAACAAAGACCGTCTTCCCTGAGCCATATGCCACGGTTCTTGATGAGGGAATCGAAGACGGCGATTTGGTCTCAATGGTTTGGGCCGCAGATCTTGAGAAGCCCGGAGTTGTAAGAACAGACAATACAACAACGGATAGAGCTTACGGGTTCGCGCGACTTGAGAAAAGAGACCCAGAGCTAGATCCTCATGGGGCTTTGGTTCGCGGTGAGACTGTTATTGAAATACAGACCTACGGCCAGTTTGAGGTATCTTTCTCCCACTTCACAGAAGATCCTGTGCACGACGACATTGGATTGGGAATCCTTGCTGTGTCTCCCCAAGAGTATGATTACCGGCGCCAAGATGGAGCTAAGCCAGGTAAGATTACAGTCAGTCGTACACAGGCCACAACTTTTGGCGGATCTGTTATTGAAACAGGTACTCTATCGGATATAGACACAGTAAACGAGATAGCCACAATCAAAGTGCTGATCAGTGGCGACTCGCGAGGTCCGGTTGGGCTTACCGAAGTTGAGTACGTTTCCAATCAGATTATCCCTACTAACAACACTCCTCGGATATTCGCTTATGTCAATAATGAAGAGCCTAAGAATCACCGAGAGGTGTTTGAATGGCACATTCCAGACGGGTTCGCTCTTAGTAATTTCAACAACGCATGGTTTGCCTTAGATATGTTCTTCGCCCATCCCGAGGATAGGGATAATAGGCAAAAGCGGACTTTGGTAATCTACTTCACAACACAGACAGATACCTCAAGTCTTCAAGATGATATTATGGCGAATGGTCTTACGGACTTTACTCCAGGTGCTACTCGCCATACCGTACCTTCGGTAAACAATGAGGGTCGGTTTTTCTTGAAGAATGAAGACTCTATAGCCTTCATAACCATTCCCGGTGCACGCAATCAGCTATTCGCTGACATGATAGACGCTATCAATGGTACCATGCAGTCAGTGTTTGATTACGACGGTACCTTTGATCCGCGGCTTCGAGTGAAGGTTACCGATGACGTTCTGGAGAAAGGTAACTCTATAGCCACCGATGATACCAGTGGGTCTTTGGACAATAACGAAGATTACACCTTGGTATTCGAAACAAGGAATTCTACCATCACAGGTGCAGAGCAGGGCGCCGTCGCTTACATCTACCGCTCACCATGGATCAAGGACCAGATTGAATTCCGTCACTACATTTCCCAATACGGAAAGCTCAAGACAGATGATGAGTTTCGAGTAGTACCAGCTGACCGACGACGACATGTAGATGGCAACAGCAGTGATGCTCCTAAGCTGGTCACTCTGGCAGGTGTCCTGTCGACTCCTCTGCCAATGCCAGATCAAGAGATCTTCATTCATCGTGGCGCCAATGTCATGATGCAGAAAATGGGAACCATCGATGGGTTCTCAAACTTGAAGCCTGGACGGAAAGTATACCTGGGATACAACGGACATGTAACCCAAGCCTCTCATGACATCAAGTTTGATGAGTACATGGTAGAGATTGGTGTTGCGCGGTCCGAGACTGAAATCGACATACGTATAAGCGACGCTAGATTGAAGTCCACAACAAGAGACTCAATGCCCGTTGGGGTTATCATTCCGCGAGCATATGATCTTAGTCAAGATCCTCCGGTACCTGCTGATCCTCCTCCTGGGTTCCTTGCTCTTGAGGGACAAACAGTTCCGGCAGAAGAGTATCCGGATCTCTTCTACGCATTGACAGGTGAGATGCCACATGAGCATTCTCCTGACATAACGTTGCATGATGATCCGTCTCACATCATAAAAGCCCACTCCTTCAACTTGTTCCCGGACACGGCTACACCCGAGCTACCGGTTCAGTCGCGACGCGCAGAAACAGCTTGGACCATCATTGATGGGGCCGCATTGGGAGATGAGGGACCTCAGCTTACTATACCACATAGACTCAAGACTTCCATTCGCGACATCATTGGATACGCTGTTATCAGCGTAACAGAGAATACAGGTGCTCCTGGTGATCAAACTTATCCTGAGGCTGGCGCACCGCAGATCATTGTGTATCCTGGTTACGGATCTGATGGATCCGAGTTCTTCGGATTCCAGTTCAATGAGCAAGGGATGGATTCGATCATCGCCAAGGTCGGCAATAACGGCTTGAAGGTCGCCCATGACGGAAGCTTGTACAATGTAACCGCAGCTCAAGCGGCAAACTTGTTCGCAGGTGCAGAAAACTTCGTAATCAAATTCGTTATCTACAAGATCGAGAACATCTACGATTTCAAGGACGACCGGCTCATCGATAAAGCCAACGAGTTCTGGTATGATCACCGACGTCGGTACTTCTGGGATGATGAGGTTGAGGTACATGGTGTATCAGCAGCCACTCTTCCAACAGGGAGTACTCTTATACGGCGAAGCTCAGATGGACGCGCTAAGGTTGTTCTTCCAATAGAAGGTGAGGATATCGCCAATAAGACTTATGTGGATGACTTAGTCGAGGCCACTGATCAAGCCAACCGAACATGGACTGAAAACAATCTTGATGCTCACGCGGATACGGAGACCGAAGGAATTCACGGATCCTCTTACTCACCAGAAGGTGGTAAGCTCGCCCACAGGAATGGGGACGGAAGAACTCAGGTTGCTAATCCTGATAATCCGTTGGATGCAACTAATAAGGGTTATGTCGATGACATTCGGGATACCCTACAGGATAATCTGGATACAGCCGAAAGTGACTTACAAGATCAGATTGATACTTTAGATGACTTCACTCGCAATGACTTGGAGGGTAATAAGGTTGATCCTCACATTGCTAATGAAAACGAAGGTGTACATGGATCAGCTGTTGGTGCAGAAGTTGGTAAGTTGATTCACCGAGACAGCTCGGGTAGGGCCAAGGTAAATGACCCTGCGGTTGATCTTGACATTGCAAACAAGAAGTACGTGGACGAAAGAGAGGCTGTAATGACCTCGAGGGTGCGGTTACCAATCGGACAGCCAGCTGAAATCGATGATGGAGACCTTTGGCTTGAGGATGAGGAGTAATGTATGCCGCTAGTATACCATAAAGGTGGAAATAACTATAATATCTATCATTACGCGGAAGAGGATTTAGATATCCAAGATCCTCCTAATCCGGTGAATCCTTTGGTAGGTAAGATGCCAGTGAAAACTAGTGAAGGAATTCGATATGTGGGGATTGCTCGCTTAGACCATCCATACGCTTCTCATGTTCGTATTAGGTTCAGAGGATCTACTCGTGCTTTGGCTTCTGTAGCCCAAGTGGAAACCGATGAAATCAGCGAAGGAACATAAGAATGGCAGTATTATCTTTTGATGATGACGTAGTACAAGCAGATGTCTTTTATATCTGCGCAAGAGGAGGAGGTTCCGGAATCCGCGGCGGAGGTGGAGGAGGCGGAGGTGCCTCTTATCTTCGAGAACGAGGGATATTTTCTCGCAGTACAATAGCAGGCTCCGGAGGAGCAGGTGGGTCAAACAGCCCTGCTTGTAATCACTGTGCATGTATTGAAACCAGCAGTACTGTTATTTCCTTGAACCCCTCACATACCTATTGTTTGAACAGAGGAACTAATGGTAGTAACGGTGGCGGAGGAAGCGGTAGCTCTCGGTGTATTCGGTGTAGAAGCAGTGATGGATGGTCTTGTGCAAGTCATGGGTCTGNTGGACGTGCAGGTAGTACAGGGGGGTCATCTACTCTTACAGATATCCAAGATTCCAATACTTTATTCTCAGCAAGTGGAAGAAGAGTAACAAGCGGATCTGGTAGACGATCAGCTTGCAGGCGCCGCCATTCAGGAGCTGGTGTTCGCGGCGGCAGCGGGGGCTGTGGGCATACAGGAGGAAGTGTGGCTGGGTGTACTCAAGCTTTTGCAACTAGATCCGATGGATTTCGCACTGCTTGTGGGAGTTCAGGACCTGGCAGAGGGGGTAATGGAGGATGCGCATGGGGCTATAGAGACTCAGGAGGTTGTATGGTTTGTTCTTCGAGCGGTAGCAATGGATCCTCAGGACCCAATAGAAGTAATCATGGGTGCATTATTGTATGCTACCGAATGTGGAGAGCTGGTAAGTAACACTAATAGTCAAGAGGTAACAAAAACGCATGAAAGGTATAGTAATTAAGGACAAAATAGTACTGAAGCAAAGTTCATGGCAAGTAGAGCGGGATACTGATGAGCTGATTTGTGTACTACGCGCATCATATCGTAACAATGTCAGTATTACCCCTACAAATGAGACTCGTCGGTTAGTGGATCGTTCTTCCATAGGAACTATCTCCTTTCACCAAGACGAGTTTCCTCGTGCATGGCGCGCTTTGAAAGAGCTGAAGCAAGAAACATTCCTGAAGTACGTATTCGGCGCATTAGTGAAATATATTGATGCCCAAGTCGAAATGGAAAACTTCTATGCAGGTCAATTGACTCTCGAGCAAGTTGAAACCACTACCATTGATGAAGAGGTAGAGGAATTAGTTAACGGAGAAGTCGTATGGAAAAAGATCCCTCATAAGCTCCCCAAGAGTGAGTTGCTATTGGATGAAGCTTCGAATGAAAGGGAAAGTGAGGCTCTCCGTAATGAAAGATTGCCCTATCCGCTTGTTCGGGAGTTAATGGATAACCTCATTAGGCGTATGGACTCTATCTCCGCGGCTGATTTTAAGTTCGAAGAATTGTAATTATGCCAGATAGAACCATCGTCGTCGCTATAGAAGGCGGTCTAGGGAAACACATCTCCTTTACATCCCTGCTGCCTCAATTGAAAGAGAAGTATGAGGCTGTGTACCTGTATACAGGATACCCTCAGGTCTTCGAGAATAACCCTCATATCTCTGGGCAAAATATCTACGGTAAAGACTTCTACCAATCCGTAATCTTAGACCCTGATACAAAGATCGTATACGGGGATCCTTATGACCATCCTGATTGGGTGAAAAACCAAGCGCACTTGCTCAATGTATGGGCTGAGATGTTAGAAATAGAACCTCATGCCGAAAGTAACTTTCAACCTGAATTATATCCTACAGACGCTGATAAGTACAATAGGGACTCAGTAATTCATCGAGTACTACAAGAGTATCCGGAAGGGTTTCTCTTGTTACAGCTCATCGGGGGACAGCCTTCAGGTAACTCTGATTGGAATGCCCCTTATACCCCTGACGAAGGATTGAGGCGGACCTATCCATATGACTATTACGTGGAGTTGATTCAGGCTCTTGATAGGAAATACCCCAACTTGGGAATCTTCTTGTTTTCCTTACCTAATGAGCCCATACCCGAACCTGTGCAAGAGAGGGTATTGACTTTCTCTCCGCCCCAATCGATATTCACATACGCACATCTAGCCCGGCGCGCCCATCATGTAATATCAATCGATAGCTCTTTAATGCACATAGCTGCAGCGGCTCAAGTACCTAGTACCATCATATGGGGTGAGACCTCTCCTTCTATGCTCGGGTACTCTATACACACTAATTTACAGAATAAGGATTATCCTGCAGAAGACCCTTCGCAGTCACTATGTAGGATCTGGGGCGGGGAACCAAACGATAGTATTGAGTTTCCTACGCCCACTCAAGTGATGAAATCCTTGTCGAAGTAAGGAGCTGTAAATGCCAGACCCCCAGATATACGGAAGATATGTATGGAGCGAACCTTTGGATGGATCGATCGATACCATAGGCCGCTACATAGGTAAGTTTGAAGAAGGACAGCTGCCCACCATCAATCTCGAAGGCCAAGAGTATTTGGATGCCACAACCCTGACATTCTTCAAATACAACGGGCAGACATGGGTAGAGATGTCCAGTTCTTTCATTGGCTTGTATGACTCGTTTCCTACTCTCGATGGCAACGCAATTGGGAAAGAAGTATATCGAACTGATCTTGATGCTTTCTTCAAGTGGAACGGAAATGAATGGGTAGAGGTAGGGGCCGTAGGCGTTGGAGCCGGCCTTCCTGTAACAAACCGAGAAGATTCATTCCCTAGTGATGTCCCTACAGGAACGGTAGTATATAGAGAAGATCTTCAGCAATTCTTTGTATACAGAGAAACTAACGATACATGGTATCTGCTTTCGGCCAAGCAGATGTACTTGGGGACCTATGATGGGTCATTCCCTTCAAATCCTGAAGAAGGGCAAGAAGTCTATCGTGAGGATATAGGGGAGTTCTTCAAATACAACGGCGAGTATTGGTTGGAGATATAAGTAAGGAGCAAACATGGCATACGAAACACCAGTAACACCCCCAGCACCGGATACGGCAAGAGCTACCCGGTATTGGGATCCGGTTACAGAATCGTGGAGAAAAGGAGGTCATTGGCGTACCCAAGATCTTGATGTAAGAGGGCAGGCTGAGTTTGTCAATGATATCCCTCTTCTCCCAGACGGAGTAACTCCTACTGATAACCGCCATGCCTCTAGCAAGTCTTTTGTCGACGCTGGGGTACAAGAAGCAAAAGATCATGCGGATGACATTGAAGTTAATACTCGCGCGTATGCCGAGGGGCAAGCTGATGAGGCCCTGACACAAGCTAACAACTTTACCAACACTCGGTTGGGCGGTGACCCTAGCGATACTGATGCTATTGGGATGTTGCAGAACTTCGCCAACGATCGGCGTGATGATGCTATTGCTGCTGCAGAAAGTTATACTGATACCGAGGTCGATGCGGCGAAGACGTTACTGCGAAGTGAGAGAGACGCGGATTTCGAACAATTTGATGTTGACGTCATAAATAGCGATGCCTTCACACAACAATCTACTGTGTGGGCAGAGATTATTCATCAGAGAAATGAAGCCATTGCCCACGCGGATGCTGAAATAGCCACAGCAACTACGACGCTTCAAGATTACGCGGATAATGCCGCAGATAATGCGCTGGAAGCCGCTAACATTTATACAGATGATGCGCTTGAAGACTTCGAAGTGGGAGACGTAGAAGCCAGCGTAGGTATATCTATAGACGAGACGATGTTTGCCCGTGTTCTAATTCGGACTGCGGGTACGTATGAATTTTCTGAGCACCCTCTCGCCATGTTTGAAGATGAAGAGGAAGAGAATGGGGAGTTCGAGGACTTTAATTACAACTCTCTCTTGGAATTCTTTCGAGCACAACCTTTTGAAGACTTGATTGACTGGTTGTACTGGGGAGTTGCTGAAGATTACCTAACTGATGAATCTGAGCATGACCCTGAAGACCCTACCTCATTTTGGGATCCAGATCCTGATAACCCGTACTTTGATGAAGATGGGCCTAACATTCCAGAGTCGGTACTTATTCCTAACTTGTTTGGTGTAGCAACCGCGGTCGCAAGCCATACTGCCTATACACTAGCGGATCGCTCTGGTGCCTTTGCTTCCGAGAGAGTGTACATCGACGAAGCAGCTGAACGTTCTTTAATCTTGGCTAGCTACAATGTACGAGTAGATGAGCCCGGAGTAATAGCTGTAGGATACGGCACAACTACTTACCCTGAAACAGGTAACATCAAGTGGAAGCTGTACGCCGAAACTGGTAACATGGTTACTGAGGGTTACATTGCTATCAACGGGGATGTGACAGACCCTGAGCACGCTACAACCAAGGATTATGTGGACACTGAGGTGTCAGGGGTACAAGGTAATCTAGACACACACATCGGTAATACCGGGGCTGTTCATGGGGCTACCTCTTTTCCAGATACTAATCAAATCATTCTTCGAGATGGAAGCGGTCGCGCGCAAGTAGTCGATCCTGATGCTCCTGCAGACATCGCAACTCGTGGTTGGGTGGAAGGTCATGTGTCGAATGAGCTTGGCCCATACGCAACTGAGGACTGGGTAACTAATACCGCTCTCGATGGTTATGCCACAGAAACTTGGGTAACTGGAGAAATCAACACGGCCACTGATGATATGGCCACCCAGACTTGGGTAAATACCCAATTAGAAGNTTACGTAACGGATACTGAGTTAAGCACTATCCTGGATGATTACGCCACCGAAGCTTATGTCGATGGTGAGATTGATGCCCTTAACTT
>SL_5KL_010_SEDDRAFT_10000234_pt1 | contig 35648 bp, 35 predicted proteins | sample SodLakKL_010_SED_FD_9118 | JGI IMG/M metagenome (IMG submission 9118) | reverse complement strand
ACAGCTCGCCTTTGAACGCGTTAAAAGACCGCTTGCGTGTCCGGAAAATAATGTTTTCGTCGTCTTTCCATCCCATTACAATGTTATTGGGCCCCATTCGGTCGGAAAGGTCGTCGCGGGCGATTGTGGCTGTAAAGGTAAGGCGTTCGGGCACCCCGCCTTCTGCGGGCATCAGGTACACCTCGGTATTGCCGTCATATTGCCCGGTAAAAGCGATATATTCGCCATCCGGACTAAAACGGGCAAACATTTTGTACCCCGGATGGTTTGTCAATTTTCGGGCCACGCCTCCTTCACGGTCAACGGTGTAAAGGTCGCCGGCATAAGAAAACACGACCTGATCGCCGTGCAAGGCAGGAAAACGCATTAGCCTGGCCTCCTCTGCCCCCATAGAGTAAAAAGAGGCAGCCATAATAAAGGAAAAAAGAAACAGGGATAGTTTTTTCATAACTTCTTGTTTAATTATGTTTGTAAAAATGCTGGATACAGATTGCAGAAAAACAAATATAAGGGATTATTGAAAAAAATCGGTAAAAAACCGCCTCATGATCGCAAAAAACAAATTTGATAAGCCCTTTATCCCGCAGAAAGATCATTTTTCATTGAACAAAAAAGGGAATATATAAGTTAATTTGTGTAGTACCGCACATTTTTTCGTGAAATAATTAACAACTTTATAAACCTGTTAAACTTAGTATATTATGGAAGAGAACAAAACAATGCAGCAAGAATTTACCAAGTTGCCATTGATCGGCGATCCGGCACCCAGTTTCAGGGCAAAGACCACCATGGGCCCGTTGAATTTCCCTGAGGATTACAAGGGCAAATGGGTCATTTTATTCAGCCACCCTGCTGATTTTACACCCGTTTGTACCACCGAGTTCATGACTTTTGCCACCATGCAGGAAGATTTCCGCAAGCTCAACACCGAGCTGATCGGACTATCGATCGACAGCATTTATGCGCACATCGCATGGCTCCGCACCATCAAGGAGAAGATCGAATTCAAGGGCATGAAGAACGTGGAAGTGAATTTCCCGGTGATTGAGGACCTGAAAATGGATGTGTCCAAAAAATTCGGTATGGTGCAACCCAATGCATCCACAACGCAAGCTGTAAGGGCGGTATTCATCATGGACCCGGAGGCCACGGTACGCGCTATTCTTTATTACCCGCTCAGCACAGGCCGTAACATGGATGAGATCAAACGCATGATCATTGCTATGCAAAAGGCAGACAAAGAGCAGATTGCAACACCTGCCAACTGGGAGCCCGGCGACGACGTGATCATTCCTCCCCCCGGATCCTGCGGCACCGCAAAAGACAGGGTGGAAAGCCAGGACGACGACAAATATTGCCTCGACTGGTTTATGTGTTTCCGTAGAGAAAAATAGGCATTGCCATTATCATAGCTGATTCTAAATGGCTGTCTGCTCCTGGCAGGCGGCCATTTTTTTTTACATACAGTGTATTTTTTTTTGAACTTTCTGTGGTTTGAACTGTTTAAACAATTTTAAAAAAGCGGCCTAAACCCTTGTTTAAACCAAAAACAATTTTTATCTTTAACTTTTGTTTTTTGGTCAAACTCATTTGTGGTTTATTTATCTATGTATTTAAAAATATGATTATATTGATGAGCTACAACTAACCGCCACATACAGCTGGCGGGGGAGTTCCGAAAATCCTTAAGAGTAGGATTAAAAGAAATGTAAAACCAAAAACAAAGCAGAAATGAAACAATTCACACGATTTATCATGATTTTGGCTGTTGCCTTGGTAATAAGCGTTGCCGGCATCAGTGAGAGCAAAGCTCAGGGTACTTTTGATGCTGAGCAGATTGGTATCAATGTCGGTTTCACTTACGGTTTTGATATCGAAGAGCCTGGGTTGCGTGCGGGATTCACTTACTTTCTCAGTGAAAACATGCGTGTTGGGCTCGATATCACCTATTGGTTCATAGATGATTTTGAGGAAACCATGTTTGGGGAAACCTGGAGCAGCAGTGCCACTTACCTGGAGTTTAACGGAAACTTCAATTACATTTTGTTCGACCAGGACGGTTTGCTGCTTTATGGTATAGGAGCCCTGGGTCTGCACTATGCTTCGGTAGAATTTGAATTTGGGGGTGTTTCAGAAAGCGACAGCGACACTGAGGTTGGTTTTGGTCTTGGTGGAGGTGCAGAGTACATCCTGGGAGGAGTTTCTCTTTTTGCCGAACCCAAGCTGTTCCTAAGTGGATTTGACCAGTTTAAGATCAATGCAGGTGTGCGGATTTACCTGTAGGCCGGGCATTTTTCTATAGTAACCCAATTATCATTCACTAACCCTTAAACGTTTTATTCTATGAAGAAAAAACTGATCAACTCCCTATTGATTATAGGGATAGCTATCCTGATGACCTCATGCTACACCTATACTTTCAGTGTAGGTGATGGCGCCCAGACGGGCGTTGAGGTAACGGCCAAAAATCATTATGTGATCTACGGCCTTGCTCCCGTAAGTATCTCAGACCCGGCTGAAATGGCGGGTGGTGCAGATCATTATGATGTAAAGATCGAACACACGTTTGTCGACGGCCTGCTCAATGCCATTACTTTTGGCATCTACACGCCAACGACGACGACAGTCAGGCGATGACGCCCTGAAAACAACAGCAAACAGGGAAACCCCTCACCGGTTTCCCTGTTTGTTTTCTATTTCTATCCTGCACCCTGCAATGCCAAACTTTATCCAGCAATGAAAAAAGCTTACCTGATTTCGGGAATTATTATCGTTATCCTGGCTGCCGGCCGGGGAATAAACTACTACCTTGACTTTCGCGAACTGACCCCGGAGCAGCAGCAGGCATTTTACGAATATCATAGCGGGCACCTGGCAGGAACAGCCGTTATATTCGTACTGGGCCTGGTGCTTATTTTTGCGGGGGTCAGAAGAAAAAAGACCAGGTAGAAAAATTATTTCTTCAGGGACATCCGGAATGTGGTTCCGCTGTTGAGGGCAGAATCCTTGACATAAAGCTTTCCTCCGTGATACTCCTCAATAATGCGCTTGCTCAGCGAAAGCCCCAGTCCCCAGCCGCTCTTTTTGCTGGTATACCCCGGATGAAAGACAGCTTTCTGTTTTGAAGCCGGTATTCCCCGCCCGTCGTCCGATATATCCACCAGCACATGGTCTTCAAAGTCTTCTATCGAGATGTAGATATTCCCGCTGCCGTGCATGGCGTCAATTGCATTTTTTATGATGTTTTCCACCACCCATCCAAAGAGATTGGGATTGTGCGGCACCTCAACCGGGGTGCGTGGAGCTGCCACTTTAATGGAAACCTTGCGGGGAGTGCGCAACCGCATGTATTCAACCACCTCATCAACCGAAGTCCTGATGTCCAGGGTTAGCAGTTGCGGCGAGGAACCTATCTTCGAAAACCTTTCGGTAATGTCTTCCAGGCGTTTGATATCTTTGGAGATCTCGTTAATGGTCTCTTCGTCCACGCCCTTCATCTTCAGCAACTCCATCCAGGCAATAAGAGACGACAGGGGGGTTCCCAGCTGATGTGCCGTTTCTTTCGACATCCCGACCCAAACCTGGTTCTGTTCGGCATTTCGCGCCATGCTGAAAAGCATGTAGGCAACAAACAAGAATATGCCAATGGCTAAAAATTGCGCAAGGGGATAATACCTGAGCTGGGTCAGAAGAAGGGAGCTCGTATAATACACATAAGAGGGCCCGTAATTAGGCAGGCTTATCTCCAGGTAGCGGTTTTTCCCTGCCATGGAACGGATCAGGCTCTGTACTTCCTCCTCGTCATCAAAGTCAACTCCCTGAATATTACCATGCGCGATAAGCTCTGAACCTGCCCTGTCAACAACTATTACCGGCACATTTGCGGAGTTTACCACCAGGTCGGATATAAACGTGTCGATCAGGTCATCCAATACTATGCGCAGCTCAGTAAACACATTGGAATCTTCGTAATACACGTAGCGGTGGTCACCATTTATGGGAAAGCTTAAGGGAGGATAGGTGGAGAAATAGTCTGCAAGCTTGCCTGTAAATGTATCGTATTCGGCAAACTGGCCGTCCAGGTTCGCCACACTCAGCACCTCTCCCTCTTCATCGGTAAGCACCAGAGGGATAGTGGTATTGCTCTGCAGGATGTTGATATAAAAAGTCAGCGCATCGCGATCGTCTTCGTATTCGAGTCTTTCATACACATCTACCAGCAGGTCGACCCGTTTTTCTTCTTCCCGCCGGATCTCAGAAAACAGCCGGTCACTGTCACGCAGCAGCGTCTCGCGTTTGCGTATGGCATCAGCCCATAGCTCAACCCGTTGCCTTTCGTCGCGTGCGATCTTCCTGACCATAATGTCAGTATAGTAGAGGGAAGCCAGAATTATCAAAGCGGCAAACATCAAAAGATAGATCTTCCAGCGCTGCTTTTGCGAATATATTTCTAACCCGGTGATCTTTTTTAAAAAGCCCAAAACAATTCCTCCTTTTGGATCTGTTATTTGTTGTCAAAATTACGCTTTTTTCAGTGAGATGGACAGTGGTCTTCCTTCAGGCTGAAAAAAAGCAGATTTGTTATGTTTTTTTAGTGTTAACGACAAAAGCAGATTAACATGTATTGATTATCATTATTTTTGCAGAAAACAAAGCGCACGAAAAGTTTTTATATTCATGTCTTTTATTAACAATGTCGTATCCTGGTTTCTCAGGAAACGTGTGTCACAGATCGATTATTTCCGGACACACCCTGAAGAGGTTCAGCAAAACACACTGAAGGAACTCCTGCATTCTGCCCGTGATACCATGTGGGGAAGGAAATATGGTTACCAGGACATCAGGGATTATGAGGAATATCGCCGGCGTGTCCCGTTGCAGGATTATGAAGATGTAAAGCCCTATGTTGACAGGCTCCTGCAGGGGGAGCAGCAGCTCTTGTGGCCGACAGACATCCAGTGGTTTGCAAAATCATCGGGCACCACAGCCGACCGCAGCAAATTTATCCCCATCAGCCAGGAGTCCCTCTCCGGTTGTCATTATAAGGCGGGCAAAGATGTTCTTTCCCTGTATTGTCACAACAATCCACATTCCAAAATATTCGACGGCAAAGGGCTTATCATGGGAGGCAGTCATAAGGTTAGTGAAATCAACAACCAGGCGTATTTCGGTGACCTGTCCGCTGTTTTACTGCAGAATGCCCCTTTTTACGGGGAGCTTTTCCGTACACCTGACCGTTCGCTGGCTCTTTTGGATGACTGGGAGGAAAAACTTGAAAAGGTCGCCCACGCTACCTATAGCCAGAATGTAACAAACATCAGCGGGGTTCCCTCATGGAACCTTGTGTTGCTGAAACGTGTCCTTGAGGTTACCGGCCGAAATAACATTCTTGAGGTGTGGCCCAACCTCGAACTGTTTATTCACGGGGGTGTGAGTTTCGCACCCTACAGAAGCCAGTTTGAGAAGATCATTCCGTCGGATGATATGAGTTACGTGGAAACATACAATGCCTCCGAGGGCTTTTTTGGCATCCAGGACCTTCCGGACAGCAGCGAAATGTTACTTATGCTTGACTACGGGATCTTTTATGAGTTCATCCCGATGGATGCCTACGGCAAGCTGGGTACAGAGGCGATCCCTCTTTCAGAAGTGAAGAAAGACACCAATTACGCATTGGTCATAACTACCAATGCCGGATTGTGGCGTTATATGATAGGCGACACAATACGGTTTACCAGTTTATCGCCATACCGCATCCGGATTTCCGGCCGCACAAAAAACTACATAAATGCCTTTGGCGAAGAGGTGATCATTGATAATGCAGAAGGCGCCCTCCATGCAGCGTGCGAGGCAACAGGCGCTATCATAAGTGAATATACGGCCGCACCCGTGTACCTCGACGACAATGAGTCTGCGGCACACCAGTATCTGATAGAGTTTGAGCAGGAACCGGATGACCTGGAGCACTTCAGGCAGGCGCTTGACAGCAAACTCAGAGACCTGAACTCCGATTACGACGCAAAAAGAAGCGCCGACCTGATGCTGAAAACACCCGAAGTCACCGTCCTCCCACCCAAAACATTCTTTACATGGATGAAGTCGCGCGGAAAAATTGGCGGCCAGCACAAGGTGCCACGGCTTTATAATAACAGGAAATACGCAGACAGCATCCTGGAGTTTATTAAATAATATCAGGCATCCTAACCGGATCAATCCGGAAAAAGAATGTATTTTTGCTTCAGTGACTAACCAACAACATTATTGACCATGCATATTGCCATTGCCGGAAACATCGGTTCCGGGAAAACCACCCTGGCCGGCCTGCTCTCCAAACACTATGGCTGGGAAGCTCATTACGAAGACGTGGACACAAATCCATACCTGAATAATTTCTATGGAGATATGAAACGCTGGTCGTTCAATCTTCAGGTCTATTTTCTTAATAGCCGGTTCCGGCAGGTGGTCGAGATCCGGAAAAAAGAGAAAACGGTGATCCAGGACAGGACCATATACGAAGATGCCTGTATTTTTGCCCCAAACCTTCATGAGATGGGCTTGATGGAGTCAAGAGACTATAATAACTACGCCAGCCTGTTTGAGTTAATGATCTCCTTTATACGTCCGCCTGACTTGCTTATCTACCTGAAGGCCAGCGTAGGGACCCTGGTAAGCCAAATCCAGAAAAGAGGCAGGGATTACGAAAACTCCATCCGCCTGGATTACCTGAAAAAGCTGAACGAAAGATACGAAAACTGGATAAATACTTACGATCAGGGCAAGCTGCTTATCATTGATGTGGACAATATAAAATTTAGTGAACGGCAATCTGATCTGGGAGAAGTGATACGAAAAATAGATGCCGAGATCCACGGATTGTTTTAAAATACAATTCAGGCCCTGTTTTGGATCAAAGTCACGCTTTTTTCATATTTTAGTGGTTGGATACCTTATGTATTACGAACACTCAGATATTTTTTACCAATTATGAAGCTAGGAAAACACATCAGTGACTTGCTGTATGAGCATGAACAGGTATTGGTGCCCGGGCTGGGGACTTTTTATACCGCCTATATGCCTGCCAGGTTTATCCCGGAAAAAAAGATCGTTGAGGCACCCAGAAAAGAGGCCCGCTTTGACAGCAGCCTTGCCGAAGGGGAAACACCGCTTATCGATTACATTGCCTCTGCAGAAGGTGTTGAAAAGGACAAGGTGGTGGAGTTTCTCGCTGACGTGACCAGTGAGATAGGATCAGTTTTGGAGCACGGAAAAACCGTTGAACTTGAAAACCTGGGTAAGCTGAGCAAAGATCCCTCAGGAGCCTTCCACTTTGACCCCAACCCGGAGATCAACTACCTTTCTGATGCACCGGGAGTCCAGGAAATCAGAACCCCGCCGTCGCGAACACCAACCCCCGTCACCCCGCCTGGCGAAACCGGTACAAAAAAAGAGGATCGCGAAGCTGAACATGCCGATGAACCGGCTTCTTCAGATGCCGGACAAGACAACCACACTGCCTATATCGAAGATACTGCGGCACATGTGCCCGACGAAGATACACCAACCAAGACCCCGGAAACCATGAACGAAAAAAACGAAAAAAAGAAGAGGCCCTCTGTATTGGCATGGCTTCTGATCCTTGGCATCCCCATTCTCATCATTCTCCTGATCCTCAGCTTCCATTTCAACATCTTCCTCATGAAAGAAAGAATAATTGGCGGCATGCCGTTTTTATTTCCCGACAGGGAAACGGTAGCCCCGGTACACGAGGTGGACCCCGATGACATGGCCACTATACCTGATGAGGAAATAAAGGATCCTTTGGCTGATGTGCCCGACAAGCCCAAAGAAGTTCCTGAGGAAGAACCCCCAAAGATCACACCCGAGCCAGGACGCCCGGTTTATTACCTGGTTGTGGGCAGTTTTCGCAATCCTGATAAGGCAGAAAAACTGGTGAGTCAGCTGAAGGAAACAGGTGCAGACCGTGCCTCTGTCCTCGGCCCAACTCCGTCGAGATATCACAGGGTAAGCTACGGCTTTTATTATGATCTTAACGAAGCCTCTGCCCGGAAACAAAACCTGCCACCCGAACTCAGGGAGGTGGCCTGGATACTTCACAGATAATTCAACTTTGTTAATTGAGCCGTGGGAAAAAACAAATTAAAAAAATTTGCTGAGATCAACAGCATGCCCAATGTCATTCAGCCCCAGTCTCAACACACGATTACCCATTTCCATTACAAGGGCAAATGGAACGAAGTTTTTTTCAGGAATGACAAGCCTGTCATATTGGAGGTCGGCTGTGGCAAAGGCGAATACACCACTGGCCTTGCCAGGGTTTTCCCCGGAGCAAATTTTATCGGCATAGACATAAAAGGCGACAGAATCTGGAAAGGTGCAAAAGAAGCCCTCAGCGAAGGGTTGCATAATGTGGCTTATTTACGTATCCAGGCGGAGCATATCAACATTTTTTTTGGCGAGAACGAAATATCAGGAATCTGGCTCACCTTCCCGGACCCTCAGCCACGCAAAGCCCGGACCAAAAAGCGCCTTACTTCTCCATGGTTTCTCGAAAGGTACAGGAAGCTGCTGAAACCCGGGAGCCCCATACAGCTTAAAACAGACGATGCAGGGCTATATGCATACACCCTGGAGGTGATCGCTGAAAATAAGCATTCGCTTTCCTACCACACGGCTGACCTGTACAACGACCCGCACCTGGATAGTTTTCCCTTAAAAGAGATACAAACCTTTTACGAAAGAAAGTTTCTGAAAGAGGGGAAGCCGATCCATTACATCAGATTTTCCCTTCATGAGCAAGAACGATGATACACTGAACTTTTTTGAAAGGGTGTACCAGGTGGTATATAAGATACCTCATGGGCGTGTAACGACCTACGGTGCCATTGCCGCTTACCTGGGGAGCAAGGGGAGCAGCCGCCTGGTCGGATGGGCCATGAACCACTCTCACAAAGCCTGCCCTGATATTCCTGCGCACAGGGTCGTTAACCGCAATGGCATCCTCACCGGCAAACATCATTTCGGCAGCCCCTCCATGATGCAGCAACTTCTTGAAAACGAAAACATTAAAGTTAAAGACGATAAGGTAGTGGAGTTCAGAAAAAAATTCTGGGATCCCCGGGAAGGAACCTGAGCCCTCTAGTTTATGGACTCCACAGCCTTGATCTCCGGAATGGCCTTTTTAACTGCCTGCTCAACGCCCGCCTTCAGCGTCATTTGGCTCATGGGGCAAGACCCGCAGGCTCCCAGCAGCTCCACATTTACTACGTTATCATCGGTCAGCTCCACAAAACGAATGTTTCCGCCATCCGCTTCCAGGTAAGGCCTGATCTGATCTATTACTTTTTCAACTTTTTTGACTAATTCTGCGTTCTGAGACATAGCTTTTATTTTGCCTGGTTATTATCTTAATTTAGTTTTGGTAAAAATAATATTTTTTTGAAAAACCACAAAATATTTGTAACACACCTTTTGGTTGGGCTCTGATGAAAACCGCGCGACAAGGCAGGATGCCGGGCGCTGAACACCGGGCAGGAGGCTCGCGCCGATCATTGGGAGAAGCCTGCGCAGCGCAAAGCACAGGTTGCAAAGTATGCGGTTAAGCATAGGGTACCGGGCGCTGAACACCGGGCAGGGGGCTCGCGCCGATCATTGGGAGAAGCCTGCGGAGCGCAAAGCACAAGCTCAATCATCGGCGGTAAGTGCTCCGTAATGACCGTCGAGGGGCATTTCCCGGCCAATGCCGAGGCATTTGCGCGACACCCTCAGGATCGGAGGAGACTGAAAGCGTTTGTATTCGCTGCTGTACACCAGCCGGATGGCTTTATTCACCGTTTCAGCATCAAAACCCTCCGAAATGATCTCTCCTGCGTCCTTCTGCTGTTCAACGAAGCGATAGAGTATGCCATCAAGGGTATCGTAGGGCGGTAGTGAATCTGTATCTTTTTGGTTGGGTTTAAGCTCTGCCGAAGGAGGTTTGGCAATGGTATTTCCGGGTATGATCTCCTGTTTTTCATTAATTACGGCGGCCAGACCGTACACATCGGTTTTGTAAACATCACCCAGAACCGACAAGCCACCGCTCATATCGCCGTACAGCGTAGTGTAGCCAACTGCTGCCTCGCTTTTGTTGGAGGTATTGAGCAGCATATGGCCAAAAGCATTTGAGAATCCCATTAATACTATGGCCCGGGCCCGGGCCTGGAAATTTTCTTCGACAGTCCCGGATTGGCTTTCGCCAAGTTTACCTTGCATGCTGTTTTCGAGGCTTGCCACAATATCATTGATGGGAACCGTTTCGTATTTTACCTTAAGCCTTTGCGCCAATGCAACGGCGTCCTTTACCGAATGATCAGAGCTGTACGGGCCGGGCATAATCACGGCCATCAGGTTCTCCGGACCGAGAGCTTGTGCAGCGATGGCCAGCGTAACTGCCGAATCAATGCCCCCGGACAAACCCAGGATCGCTTTTTTCATGCCCGTTTTAGCAAAATAATCGCGCAACCCCATCTTCAGGGCATTGAGCATCACGCGCCATTTTTCCTGTTTTTCAGGCACCGCCGGGATGCTGATCTCCGGTTGTTTCTGAAGACCATGCAATTCATAGGTCTGATAATCTTCCTCAAACCTTTTCATCGCAGACACCAGCCGACCTTTTCCGTCGAAAACGGCAGATACACCGTCAAACAAAAGATCCGTCTGCCCGCCCACGAGGTTGCATGCGAACAGCGGCGCTGTATATCTCCTGGCATTTTCTGCCAGGATATTCAGGCGTTCGGGAAGGTGATCCCAGGCAAAAGGTGAGGCCGAAATATTGATCATCAAATCCGGGTTCTCCCTGGCCAGCAATGCCGGGGGATCCAAAGAATACATTCCTTGTCCGCCGGGGTTCCAGAGATCCTCACAAACGGTGATAGCGAGTTTGCATCCTTTGTATTCAACTGTTTCGAATGCACCTGCGGGTTCAAAATAGCGGTATTCATTAAACACATCGTACGTGGGGAGCAGTCCCTTTTTGTATACATGCCTGATCTCCCCTTCGTGAAGAAAAAATGCGGCGTTGTAGAGGTTCTTGCCTCCGGGAGAAGAGTTGGGGTAAGGGCCTCCAACAACAGCAGCAATTCCCCGGCAGTGCCGGGCTATCGAGCGGATGTGGGTCATGCACTGGTTTACAAACGAGGGGAAGTCAAGCAGATCCCGCGGGGGATACCCGCTTATTGTAAGTTCGGGAAAGAGGATCAGATCTGCTCCCTCTGAACGTGCCCTGTCTATGTCCCGCATAATTTTCAGGCTGTTGTCTTTGAGATTTCCAACGTGCAGGTTCAGCTGTGATATAGTGATGCGCATAAGGGGCAGTACTAAATTATATGAATCTTACTTTTATGGCAATACCAGGGAAGGTCTGAGAGATCCCACAAGCTCATGGAGGTTGCTAAAACATCACACCCAACACAAGCTCAACATAATTATTCGGGGCACTTGGGCTGGATTCTCCGCTTCCGATCGGACCCCGGTCCAAAACATTAGAAAACCCATTATGAAAAGTAATTCCAGCCAGCAAAGAAGTTCTGCCTCCGAGGTTGTATTCAAGGCCTGCGCCTAAGATCAGGGCGCCCCGCAGAAAGCGAATTTCATCTGAGACATCGGTTTCAGGCCTGCGCGTAGTAGACCCGTCTTCATGAGAAATACTTTTCTCGGCTTTGGCACTCAGGTTAAACCCCAAACCGAGACCAAACTTGCCATAGTAGGTAAAAAAGCCCATTTCTTCGGTTCGCAGCTTCAGGGCCAGTGGTATCTCCAGGTAGCGGAGGTTGTAATCCCACCTTTTATCATTCGTAGGCAATGTGGTATTTCTGTACCGAATGGACCCGCCTGTGTGCAGGATATTCAAACCGGAGTGAATGGCATAGTTTTGTGCAAACTCATAATCTACAATCAAACCATAAGAAAAACCTAAATCGGCACCCCTGTTCGTGTAGTGGGCTGTTTCGGTACGAAACCATGAAAGGTTTGGTGAAAAGTTCAGGCCAAACCGGAAGCCAAAGTCATCAGCTGTCAGTTGAGTTGAAGAGCCGATCAAAATTACCAGAACTACAATCTTTTTAATACTTTTCATAAATTGCTTGCGTTTATAAACATGGTTCATTACCTGTTGAGCTATCCTGAAATTAACGCCAGACTGATGGTGTTTATTAAAGAGTTAATTGCACAGTGCGGCATGTTCATTTCAAAGATAAGAAAAACAACAGGCAAAAATAGAAAACAAACTGTGAAAAGAATTGGTTTATTTTTATTTCCTGCTTTTCTGGTATTTTTTGCTTCCTCATGCGGCGAATGGGGCAGCCGGCCTTTTTACCAGGCAGATATTTCGGATATAAGCATTGACAGTGCAGAGATCAGGCAATACGAAAAGGTCTTGTTCAATGCCAACCCTTTCGTTTTGCGCCAGGAGATCGAGCCCTACATCAATGATTTTTACTTTTTTTTCGGTGACGCAATCGACGAGGAAGAAGTTCAGCAGCAGCTGTATGACTATGTTACCGACCCTTTGATGATCGAGCTTTATCTCGACAGCCGTGAGAAGTGGGAAGACATGTCGGATCTGCGTGCCTCGCTTACCGAAGCCTTCCGCTACTATGCCTATCACTTTCCGGAGGAATCCACACCCCTGGTTTATACATATATCTCCGGTATCGACTATACCATGCCGGTATTTTATTCGGAGGGCAATGTGGTTATTGCGCTGGACACCTACCTGGGGAGCGATTATCCTCTCTATAGCAGACTGGGCATTCCGGCATACCAGTCGAGGTGGATGATCCCTGCCCAGGCCCGGGCAGATGTCATGCGCACGCTGGCAAACAAACACATAGCCCGTTTGTCATCTCCCCCGGAAACACTGCTTGAGCATATGATCCACGAAGGGAAACAGCTGCATTTTCTCGATTGTATGATGCCCGGCATGCATGACACCCTGAAAATAAAATATACCGCTGACCAGCACAGATGGATGAAACAATATGCAGGATATGCCTGGACTTACAAAATAGATAATGACCTGCTTTACTCCACGGACCATTCGGCTATTATAAAGTTTGTTCGTGAGGCGCCCTTTACCTCAACGTTTTCAAGAGAGTCAGCACCACGCACAGGAGCCTGGCTGGGATGGCAGATTGTACGTGAATACATGCGCAGAAATCCGGATGTCACCTTAAAGGATCTCTTTAAAGAGGACGATGCCCGTAAAATATTGAGGGATTCGCGCTACCGGCCAGGTTAACAGGATAAGCCATTGTCAAATGCCGGGCCATTTTTACAGGATCGGGAAAGTGGGATTTGGAGGAGTTTTGGAGGATAAGTCAAAAGTGAGCACGGGGGGAGTAAGCCTTGTTGCTGGTGGCTATAAATTTCAAGATCTCTTCTTTGCCTTGCCTGGAGCTGGTGCTGCTAATGATCAGCGGAGGCAGCGGATCCCATTGTTCTGCCAGTATTTTCTTATAGACATTCATGTTTTGCTGCAGCCGGGAACGGGACAACTTATCGGCTTTGGTGAAAATCAGGCAAAGCGGCAATGCATTTTGCCCCATCCATTCAAGGAAATCCATATCGTTTTTCATCGGGCCGTGACGGCTGTCGAGTAAAATGAAAGAACACATCAGGTTTTCCCGCCTCACCAGGTAGTTTTTGATCATTTTCTCCCATTTTTTCTTTACCGCAACAGGTACTTTGGCAAAGCCGTATCCGGGGAGATCTGTCAGGTACCAGGCATCGTTTATTACAAAATGATTTATCAGCTGCGTTTTGCCGGGCGACGAAGAGGTCTTGGCAAGTTTGTTCCTGCCGGTTATCATGTTGATCAACGAGGATTTACCCACGTTGGAGCGGCCCAGGAAGGCATATTCCGGAAGAGATGCTCCGGGGCAGTCTTTCACATGGGCAGAGCTTTTGATGAATTCTGCTGACCGAATTATCATGCTTTTGTGTCTGATATAAAAGGTGTTATCGCTCAGTTTTGCGGTATGTGCTCACATGCCGGCGTGACTTAGACTCATAGATGTCGGCGATGGTAACCATAATACCCGTTTCTTCCACACCGCCAAACCCTTTATTGAATGCTGTACCAAATGTCCGCATGGTGGGGCTGAGGCTCATGTATGAACTGAACAGAGGGGGGATGTTCTCATTGCGCTGGCGGACCTTTTGAGACAAAAGCCGGTAATTTTCCTCAAAAGTGCTGCCGGTAAAAACCTTTTCAAGCTCCTCTGCCGGAGTTTCTATGGCCAGGGGTTCGTAAGGCCTGATAAGGCTTTCGTTATCAGGGAAAAAGCGGTGCATAAAATAGAGGATCAGGTCTCTCGCATACTGGTCAAAATGTTTATACATGGTAACCTTGCCCACAAAATACCTGAGGCGGGGATAATCGACCACCAATCCTCCCAGGCCATCCCAGAGGTTGTCAAGCGAGTAGATGCTTTTTCGGTTTTCCCGCGAAGGCTGATATGCCGGCTGTACGAAAGACCGGCCCAGTTCAATGGTATAGGGAAAATAATCCTCAAGGAATTGATCGGAAAACCTGAAGAGCTCGGCTGTCGCTATCTGAGGCACCCCACGATCATCAAAAGGCACATCCCAGCAACACATATAGCGGTAGCCGCCCACAATTTCCTGGGCAGCAGGGTCCCAGACGATAAGCTGATTATAGGGGACCTCAGCCGTGTCAAACGAGTCAAGATCACAATCTTTACCCGTTCCGCCTCCGGCCTGACGGAAAGAGAGTTCTCTCAACCGTCCGATTTCCCGCGCAGTATGGGGTGCGTTATGAGCCGTTACCACATAGATCTCATTGTTCGCATAGTTCGTTTTTCGGAAAAAAGTATCCCTGTTCAGCTCACTTTTCAGCAACTCCCGGTCTGCCGGAGGTATGATTTTTTCATCCTTTTCCTTCATCTGCTTCAATTTCAGAATACGCAATTAACCGTTAAATGCCACATCTCCTTCAGGAAGGCTGTAGACGTGTTCTTTCATCTTTTGGGCCCATTCATAATGAGAATAATCTTTTGTAAAGGTAGTATACGGCACAGGCTTTCCAAATATTATACGCAATTTTTTCTCTTGCTGTTTAAACATTTCATCCGGCAGGTAAAGCATTTCGATATTGAACCGGATGCCCAGGCGCTTTCTCCACCGGGCCAGGTTATAGAAAAACTCAGAGTTCCTCCCTTCAATATAGACAGGTATAACATCCCTCTGATGCTTGATGGCTTTGGTGATGAAGGTTTTTTTCCACTCCAGGTCCATGATCTTACTTCCCTGCTTGCGCGATACAAGCCCGGCAGGGAAAATCAGAATCAGATCGTCCGATGCAAAACATTTTTCCAGGGCCCTCACAGACTCAGCGCCGGGTTTGCCGTGTTTGTTCACCGGCACAAAAAGATCCTTGAGGTTTCTTAGCTCCAGAAGAATATCGTTGGCAAGGAACTTTATATCCTTTCTCTTTTTGCCAATCACATGCATTAAAGCCATCCCGTCGAGCCCGCCCAGCGGATGATTGGACGCTACAATGTAACGGCCCTCCTCAGGCATGTTTTCAAAGTTTACAGCTTCGATATCAAGTTGAAAATGATCGATAAGCACGGTTTCAATAAAAGAAAGACCGTCGTGATCTTTTAACTCCACCAGTACCTCGTTGATCTCATCCTGGTGAACAATGCGTTTTAAATACCTTACAAACAGCCCCGGTATGAAACGATAGGCAGCTCCCGACTTGGACCGCAGCACCTTTTCCACATCTATAAGCTGAAGATCATCTTTGTTCATGTCCAAACCAGGTTTATAATTCACCAAAAACCACAGCCCTGCATTAAACAAGGCAACTACAAAAATAAAAAAAACAAGCATACCGCCCCCCACGCCATCCCATCCAAAAATAACACTCCTTTATTAACAAAACAGGCCCGAAACCTCACAAAACCCACATATGACTGATTATATGCATCTTATGCAAATTACCGCCTGGAAAAGAAGCCTGTTTTCCGGAAAAGTTATTAACAATGTGGCAAAAAGTGGTAAAAAGTGGTAAATTTATTCATATATTTACACTTTGAAACGCGATACGTGGTACCATCATGCTGGGAGAATTTGAATGTAAGGTAGATGCAAAAGGGCGCTTTATGATGCCTTCGGGGTTGCGCAAGCAACTGGGGCCGGAGGATCAGGAGCGTTTTGTGATCAACCGTGGTTTTGAAAACAACCTTACACTTTATCCCCTGAGTGAGTGGTTAAAAATTTCGCGTGAAGTTAATGCATTAAACCTCTACAACAAAAAAAACCGTGAGTTTGTAAGGTATTTTTTCAGGGGAGCCAGCGAGTTACGTCTGGATGGTACCGGCAGGCTTCTGCTTCCAAAGCAGTTGATCAGTTACGGGGGAATAGAAAGGGAAATTATTCTTTTCGCCTACGGAAACAGGATAGAGATCTGGGCCAGGGATGCATATGAACAAATGATGGCTGATGAACCGGATGATTTTTCTTCCCTCGCAGAGGAGGTAATGGGAAAGGTAAACCAATCATCAGGAGGTGATCAGGATGGCATATCATAATTCAGTGTTGCTGGATGAGGCAGTTGATGCCCTGGCCATCAGGCCGGGGGGCACATATGTTGACGCCACCTTTGGCGGTGGCGGACACAGCAGGGCCATCCTGGAACGCCTTGAAAGTGGCAAGCTGATTGCTTTTGACCAGGACGAGGCTGCCACTGAGAACCTTCCTGATGACGAGAGAATTCTTTTTCTGAACCATAACTTCAGGTATATCAAAAACCTGCTCAGGTATCACGGACACATTCCGGTTGACGGTATCCTTGCTGACCTGGGTGTTTCCTCGCATCAGATAGACGAAGCATCCAGGGGGTTCTCCACACGGTACGACGGCCCGCTCGACATGAGGATGAACAAAGATGCACCGCTCAGTGCATCGGATGTTGTCAACACCTATGAAGCAGACAGGCTGGCCGGCATCTTTTATCACTATGGCGAATTGAAGCAGGCACGAAAAATAGCATCGGTAATAGAAGAACAGAGAGAACAAGGCCCGTTTCAACGTACCGGCGAATTTGCTGATGCCATTAAACACCTTGCCCCGCGGGGAAGGGAGCATAAGTTTATGGCACAGGTGTTTCAGGCCCTCCGCATTGAGGTGAACAAGGAGCTGGATGCGCTGAAGACCTTCCTGGAACAAAGTTACGAAGTGCTTTCTTCCGGGGGGAGGCTGGTTGTGATCTCATACCATTCGCTTGAAGACCGGCTGGTAAAAAACTATATGAAGACTGGAAATTTCGGCGGGCAACTAAAGAAGGATTTTTACGGGCACCCCCTTACGCCGTGGGAGCCGGTGGGCAAAGTGATCAAACCGGACAGCTCTGAAATTGCAGAAAACAAACGTGCACGCAGCGCCAGGCTTCGCGTGGCAGTGAAAAAGCAAGACTATGAAAGCTAATCACTTCAGGGAAAAGAAAAAAAGCATTGGCATACCTGCCAACGGCTTCACCCGGGTCCTGTCCGGGTTGCTTGACGGAAGTGTGTTTTCCGGCGGAGCAAACCCCTCTTCCATGCGATTTATCCTGTTTTTGTCCGCCATGGCTCTGTTTTTAATATTCAATACCTATTACGCGGAGCGAAAGGTAAGGGAGGCTGAGCAGTTACGGCACGAAATGACGGAGCTCAGGATCAGATATATACAAACCCGGTCCGCCTACATGTCTCTGACACGGCAATCGGAGATGGCGCGCAGGCTTAAGGCAGAAGGGTTTGTTGAGCCGGTTGAACCACCCCGGCAGATCATACCTGATAAAAGAAGAACTTTCAGGGACAGGCTTTTGGGCTGGATCAGGTAAAGGTTCAACGCCGGAAGTTTCCGGGCCTGGCGTACAGCAAAGCAAACAAGGTGGGGTTTTAACCAAAACAACGGATGAAAGATCAAAGCGACATATTGTGGAGGATGCGTCTGATCTACTTCCTGATGGCATTTTTTGGGATGCTGGTGGTAGGCAAAGTGCTTTATATCCAGCTTGCCGAGGGCGACTACTGGCGTGAGCGCGCGAGAAGGGCAAGCACCCGCTATGCTACCATTGAAGCTGTAAGAGGGGATATTTTTGCCGACGATGGCAGGCTTCTCGCTACCAGTGTGCCCGTTTTTGACATCCGGATGGATATGAGCAGCGCCGTCACCTCTGATGAGCTGTTTTACGCGGAAGTTGATGCGCTTGCCCTGGAATTGTCGCGTCTTTTCCGCGACCGGTCCCCGGCACAGTACCGCTCAGCACTTGTACAGGCACGGCGTGCACAAAACCGCTATTACCTTGTTAAGCGTAGCGTAACCTGGGATGAGCTGCAACAGCTGAGGGCCTTTCCCCTGTTCCGGCTCGGCCAATACAGCGGGGGACTCATCGTAGAGCGGGGAAACAGGAGGGAGATGCCTTACAGGTCCCTTGCCGCACGCACCATAGGCTATGAGAGAGAAGGGGTATATGTTGGCCTGGAGGGTGCTTACCGGGATTACCTGGAAGGTGTCCAGGGGAAAAGGCTGGAAATACGATCCGGCGGGGGAACCTGGATGCCGGTGAGCGATCAGAATGAGATCCAGCCCCAGGACGGACAGGACCTGGTTACCACGATCAACATATGGATGCAGGACATCACCGAAAAAGCCCTCCGCAGGCAGCTGTCGCGCTTCAGGGCCGATCACGGCACGGCCATCGTAATGGAAGTATCCACAGGAAAAGTCAAGGCCATTTCAAACCTTACCAGGAACGAGCACACAGGCCTTTATGAGGAGACGTATAACTATGCTATCGGGCACAGCGCTGAGCCGGGTTCAACCTTCAAAACGGCCGCCTTGCTGGCCGCTATCGAAGATGGCTTTGTGACCCCATACGACAGTGTGGACGCCCTGAACGGAGAGGTGACTTATTATGGCAGGCGCATGAGGGATGTCGGAGACGAAAAGCATGGCGTTATCAGCATCCAGAGAGCACTTGAAATATCTTCCAACGTGGGGGTGTCCCAAACGATATACCAGGCATACCGCGATGACCCACAGCGATTTGTTGACAGGCTCCGGGGTATGCACATTGACAAACCTTTGGGTATTGAGATAGCAGGAGAAGGCAGCCCTCTTATCCGTAATGTGGGGGACACCGGTTGGTCAAGGCTTTCGTTGCCATGGATGTCGATAGGATACGAGGTGTCGCTGACCCCCATGCAAACCCTGGCCTTTTACAATGCCATCGCCAACAACGGAAAGATGATGAAGCCGATGTTTGTGGAAGAGATAAGGCAAAGCGGCCGGACTGTGAAGAGGTTTCGTCCTGCTGTTATGGAACGTTCCATTGCAAGCAGGCAAAATATTGAATACATGCAGCAGATGCTGCAGGGTGCAGTTGAGAACGGCACCGGCAAAAACATACATACACCTCATTACAACATCGCCGGCAAAACAGGAACAGCACAGGTAGCAGAGTCGGGACGGGGATATTTTGCGGGGCCGGGAGTACGTTACCGGGCGAGTTTTGCAGGCTACTTCCCTGCGCATGACCCCAAATACAGCTGTATTGTGGTCATCAGCAGGCCCCGTGGCTTCATCGTAACAGGCAGCGGGGTGGCTGCGCCCGTCTTCAGGGAGATCGCTGACAAGATGTTCGCGGCAAGAATGTTCATGCCTGACGTAAAGCCCCCGGAACCTGCCGTAGCAACACTTCCGGCCTTCCGCAATGCACACATCCGTGATATACAAGATATTTATGGGGCATTTGCCGCAGATATCCGTTCCGACGTGAACAGCACCTGGGTAGAGACAAGGTTCTCGGAGGAAAAAGTTACCCTGCGCGAGAGGGAGTACATCGAGAACCTGGTTCCCGACGTTGAAGGCATGGGGATAAGCGACGCCATGTATGTGCTTGAAAACGCAGGCCTGAGGGTCTTATTCCTGGGCCGGGGAAATGTGATCAGGCAAAATCCACGGGCCGGCACCAGGGTAAGGCCCGGAAGCGTCATTAGAATAGAGTTGTCATAAACATCAAACCATCAGCACATGAACACCATCCTCTCAAATATCATCTACAAAGCTGGAACAGTTGAAACTTCAGGCGATGTCCAGATCAGTGTTACCGGAATAACCGCCGACAGCCGGCAGGTAAAGCAGGGGGCCCTGTTTGTTGCTGTGAAAGGACATACTACCGACGGTCATCGCTATATTGACGATGCCATCAGGTCAGGTGCCAGCGCCGTTATTTGCGAGCAGATACCAGTACCCGCCAAACCGGATGTCACCTACATAAAGGTGAATGACAGCCAAATGGCCCTGGCAGTGGCCGCTGCGAACTTTTATGACAACCCTTCCGCAAAACTCAAAACGATCGGGGTAACCGGAACTAACGGCAAGACCACCGTAGCCTTTTTGCTCAGGGAAGTGTTCACAAAGCTGGGATATTCGTGCGGGCTGATATCCACTGTTGGCAACCGCATCAGGGATATATACCTGGACACCACACATACCACGCCCGACCCGGTAACCATAAACAGGCTGCTTTCTGAAATGGTGCAGCAGAATTGTGAGTTTGCCTTTATAGAAGTCAGCTCCCACGCCCTTGACCAGAAACGGGTCGACGGGCTGCATTTCGCCGGTGCCGTGTTCACCAACCTTACCCATGACCACCTGGATTACCACAAAGGGTTCAAGGAATACCTGCGGGCAAAGCAGCGGCTTTTTGAAATGCCGGACAAAAAGTCCTTTGCGCTTACCAACCTGGACGATAAAAATGGAATGATCATCACCCAGAACAGTAAGGCAAAAACAAGGACTTACAGCCTCAAAGCCATTGCCGATTACAAGGGAAAGGTGCTGGAAAACACTTTCTCCGGACTGCATATGATGATCGACAACCATGAAGTCTGGTGCAAGCTCACGGGCGCATTTAACGCTTACAACATGCTGGCCGTATACGGTGTGGGCCGCATCCTCGGTGAGGATCCCGGCGATCTGCTCACCGCCATAAGCAGCTGCGAGGGCCCGCCGGGCCGCTTTGACTTTTTCAGGGGCAAAGACAACATCGTGGGGATTGTAGATTATGCACACACACCTGATGCATTGAAAAATGTACTGGAAAACATCCAGAGCCTGCGGGGCAAGCACGAGAAACTGATCACGGTGGTCGGTTGCGGAGGCGACCGGGATAAGGAAAAACGGGCGCCGATGGGCACCATTGCAGCAAAATACAGCGACCAGGTTATATTCACAAGCGACAACCCAAGATACGAAGATCCGGATGCGATAATTGCAGATATGGTAAAAGGCCTTGAAGTGGACCCAACCATGAAAAATAAATATTTAACAATTACAGGCAGGGAGGAAGCACTGAAAATAGCCCGGGTTATGGCACGGAAGAACGATATCGTACTGGTGGCAGGCAAAGGCCATGAGAAATACCAGGAAATACAGGGTCAAAAGTTCCCTTTTGATGACAAAGCCATTTTGCAGGAACTGTTAAACAAATAAAGATGCTGTACTCACTGTTCGAATATCTCGACAAAGCCTATGACATACCCGGAACCGGTGTGTTTCAGTATATCTCGTTCAGAGCGGGTATGGCACTGATCGTTTCCCTTTTTGTAACCATGATCACGGGCAAAAGAGTCATCAGGTTCCTGCAGAAAAAGCAGGTGGGCGAGAATATACGCGACCTCGGACTCGAAGGCCAGATCAGCAAACAGGGAACACCCACCATGGGAGGCCTGATCATTGTCGCGGCCATTGTGATCCCTGCCCTGCTGTTCGCCAGGCTCGACAACATATATATCATCCTGATGCTGATATCAACAGTATGGCTCTGTGCAATCGGTTTCATAGATGATTATATCAAGGTGTTCCGGAAAGACAAAAAAGGCTTGCACGGACGGTTCAAGATCATAGGACAGATCACCCTGGGCATCATTGTGGGCACCACCCTTTATTTCCATGAAGAGGTCGTGATCAGGGAAAAAATTGACTTCCCCACAGAGCAAGTCACCGCCAATGAGCTGCTCGAACTGGACAGGCTCGTAAGGCCCGACTCGCCATTTCCCGTGGAAACCCAAAAATCAACAAAAACGACAATTCCGTTTTTCAAGGACAACGAGTTTGATTATGCCAGGCTGCTTGCTTTCATGGGAGAAGGCTACGAAAGATGGGCTTTCCTGGTATTCATACCGATAGTGATACTCATCATCACAGCAGTATCCAACGGTGCAAATATTACCGACGGCCTGGACGGGTTGGCTACCGGCACCTCTGCCATCATCGGGGTTACCCTGGGCATACTGGCTTATGTATCAGGCAATGTGCTGTTTGCCGACTATCTAAACATAATGTATATACCGCATACCGGCGAGCTGGTCATCTTTATTGCCGCCTTCGTAGGAGCCTGCGTGGGCTTTTTGTGGTATAACTCTTATCCTGCGCAGGTATTTATGGGCGACACCGGCAGCCTCACACTGGGTGGGATCATAGCTGTTTTTGCCATCGTAATCCGGAAAGAGTTACTGATCCCCATATTATGCGGAGTGTTCTTCATCGAAAGCCTGTCAGTAATTATCCAGGTAACCTGGTTTAAAATAACACGAAAACGATTTGGTGAGGGCAGGAGGATTTTCCGGATGGCCCCGCTGCACCACCACTTCCAGATGAAAGGGCTGCACGAGGCTAAAATAGTTCAGCGATTCTTCATTGTAGGAATCATCCTGGCAGTTTTTTCTGTCATAACGCTAAAACTAAGGTAAAAGAAAGAACCGGCCCGGGAGGAAGGCCGGGAAACAGAAGGTAAGAATAATAAAATCAGACCAATATACTATGGATCTTTTGGAGAAGACATTGAAAGAAAGCGGAAACATTTACAGCGGGATGGCAAAAACCATTTCTTCGCGGCTTTTTGATGTTCGCAAAGAGGGGATTAAAAACAGTCTTAACGGCTTTCAGAACCAGGTTCACCGCCTTGAAGAGGTACTGCACGTTCGTGGCATTTTGTTTATTAACGACAGCAGGGCCACCAACGTGAACGCCGCCTGGTTTGCCCTGGAGTCGCAGGAGAAGCCCGTTATCTGGATTGCCGGTGGCCGGGATGCAGGGAATGATTATTCGGCCGTCCTCCCGTTGATAGAGAAGAAGGTGAAGACGATCGTTTGCCTGGGATCCGACTGTTCCAATCTCAGGAGTCAGATACAAAACACAGAATGCCCTGTTTATGAAACACAAGACATGAACCACGCCGTGGAACTGGCTTATAAAAGCGGGCTTCCGGGCGATGTGGTTCTTCTGTCGCCCGCATGTCCGAGTTTTGATTTGTTTGAAAACTATGCCGACAGGGGCAACCAGTTTAAATCAGCAGTACGGGCGTTGTGACCGCTCTCTTCCCGCGGAAACAACAGTCCATCCACATAACCAAACACAACGGGCCGTATGCAAAACATGTTTAAAAACTTCAAAGGAGACCGAACCATCTGGGTGGTAGTGATCTTTCTGTACCTGGTGTCGGTACTTGCCGTATACAGCTCTACCGGCACCCTGGCATACCGTTTCAGGGCCGGCAATACGGAGTACTACCTGTTCAAGCACCTGATCATCACTGCTTTTGGACTGGCACTGATGTACCTCGCACACAAAGTAAGATATCAGTACTATTCCAGGATATCCCAGCTGGCCCTCTTTGTTGCCATCCCCCTGCTTATCTTCACATTGCTCCGCGGAACAACCATCCACGAGGCCAACAGGTGGATCACCCTGCCGATCATAAATATCACATTTCAAAGTTCAGATTTTGCCAAGCTTGCGCTGGTGATGTACCTGGCAAGGATACTGACCCGCAAACAGGAATACATAAAAGATCTGCATGCCGCTTTCTTACCAGCAGTGATCCCGGTGATAGTGGTTTGTGCCTTAATATTGCCGGCCAACTTTTCGACGGCTGCCATTTTGTTTACCACCTGCCTGGTACTTATGTTCATCGCGAGGGTGCGCGTGCGGTACCTCCTGTCGCTTTCGGCTTTGAGTATCGCCGGGGCTGCCCTCTTCATCACGGTGATGATGGCGATGCCTGAGAGTGGAAGGGCAGTTACATGGCAAAACAGGATCAACACCTATATCAGCAACGAGCAAGGCGACACCTGGCAGTCGGACCAGGCAAAAATTGCTATCGCCACAGGAGGGTTTATAGGGAAGATGCCCGGAAATTCCACCCAGCGCAACTACCTGCCGCAGGCCTACTCAGATTTTATATATGCTATTATTATTGAAGAATACGGCCTTGCAGGCGGCTTTATGGTGCTTCTTTTCTACCTTATCATACTCTACCGGGGTATACGTATCGCTCATAAGAGCCCCGGCACTTTCGGGGCACTGCTGGCCGCAGGGTTAAGCTTCGGCCTCGTTTTCCAGGCCATGGTCAATATGGCCGTGGCAGTCAACCTTCTGCCGATCACAGGACAACCGCTGCCGTTAATAAGCATGGGTGGAACATCTCTTTGGTTTACCAGTCTTTCACTTGGCATCATTCTGAGTGTAAGCAGGGCATCGGAGGAAGATAAAAACTCACTGAATATTCAACAAAACATTTCCGACGTTCCGGGGTCAGCAAATAATTAATATCCGGCGCATGCATGAAACAAAAGATCATGGTAAGTGACACAATACATACAAAAGAGCTCCGGGTAATCATCGCAGGAGGAGGCACGGGAGGACACGTTTTCCCCGCCATTGCCATTGGGACGGCCTTGAAAAAAAGAGACAGAAATGCAAAGATATTGTTCGTAGGCGCGAAAAACCGCCTTGAGATGCAAAAAGTGCCGGCTGCCGGTTTTCATATCATCGGACTGGATATATCAGGTTTGCAGCGAAAGCTAAGCTGGAAGAACCTGATGCTGCCCGTAAAACTAATTCGCAGCCTGGTGGCATCGAAGAGGATAGTAAAAAAGTTCAGGCCGGATGTGGCCATCGGCGTGGGAGGCTATGCAAGCGGCCCGCTCTTATGGGCTGCATCAGGACAAAAAGTACCTGTCCTGATCCAGGAGCAAAACTCCTTCCCCGGCATCACAAACCGTATCCTGGCAAGGAAGGCAAGCAAGATCTGTGTAGCATTCAGCAACATGGAAAAATATTTTCCAAAAGAGAAAATATACCTGACCGGAAACCCGGTTCGGCATGATGTGACAGACATCGAAGGGAAAGAGGAAGAAGCGCTGAAGTATTTTGGTTTTAAGGCGGGGAAACCCATTCTCTTTGTCACCGGCGGCAGCCTGGGCGCACAATCCATCAACAGGGGTGTTGGCAAACATCTGAAATCATTGGTTGACAAAGGAATACAGGTCATCTGGCAAACAGGGACCTCGGGTATCGAACAAGCCGGCAGGCTGGCCCGGGAAGTGAATCCTGGTAACCTGCATGTAACCGCCTTCCTCGACCGCATGGACCTGGCTTTTGCTGCAGCAGACGTTGTAGTCAGCCGGGCAGGAGCTATCGCAGTATCCGAAATCGCATTGGTCCGGAAACCGGCCATACTGATCCCTTCTCCGAATGTGGCAGAGGATCATCAGACAAAAAATGCATTGGCCCTCGTTAACCATAACGCAGCCATCCTTCTGAAAGATGAAGATGTGATGGAAGATTTCGGATCAGTGGTTACAGGTTTGCTTTTTGACGAAGAAAAGAAACAAAAACTCAAAGAAAAGATTGCCGGCATGGGCTATCGCGATGCAGCCGATATAATTGCAGGCATAGCTGCCGGACTGGCGAATTAAAGAGACAGGGAAAACCCTTACCTAAGCCTTCGCAAAACGGCTGCCGGTTGAGGGTTCCACATTTTGACGTTCCTGTCATCATAGTATTAACAGACAAAAAGACGCAACGGTTGGTCTGATGATAAACGAAGTGACACATATCTGTTTTCTTGGCATCGGCGGTATTGGCATGAGTGCCCTGGCACGGTATTTCCATCAGCGGGGCGCAAGTGTTTTCGGCTACGACAGAAGTGCATCCGCAATCACCAGGCAGCTTAGGCAGGAGGGCATACAGGTAAGTCACGACGACGATCCGGCCACCCTCCCGGTAAAGCCCCAGCTTGTTGTTTACACGCCTGCTGTGCCGAAAACGACAGCTCTTTTTGAACATTTTTCCAGGCAGGGCATCCCTCTTCGGAAAAGAGCCGAGATCCTGGGTATGATCTCAGCGGGCATCCCAACCATTGCGGTAGCGGGCACGCACGGAAAAACCACGATCACAGCCATGCTTACCCATATACTGAAAACTGCAGAAGTGCCATGCCTGGCATTCCTGGGAGGCATTTCGGTCAATTACAATACAAATTTCATGGGAGACCCCGATCCGCGGTGGATGATAGCCGAGGCCGACGAGTTTGACAGATCTTTCCTGCATCTTTCGCCCCGGCTGGCATTGATCAGCTCGCTTGACCCCGATCACCTGGATGTTTATGGCAGCAAGGCGGAGATGCTTGAATCCTTCAGAGAGTTTGTATCCCGCCTTCCGGGCTCCGGCGTTCTGATAAGCAAAAAGAACATCGCGGACTTCGGCAAAGTATCCTGCAGCCATTATACCTATCATGGTGCGGAAAAGGCTGACTACTACCTGGAGGACATAAGGATTGAAGAGGGCCGCTATCATGCCGGCATCAGCGGAAAACTCGGCATCGGCCATGTGGCCCTGCAGCACCCGGGGCGTCATAACCTTGAAAATGCCCTGGCAGCGGCGACACTTGCACATCAGGCAGGCATCAGCTCCGCCGCCATCCTGCAAGGCCTGGTCAGTTTTTCTGGGGTTAAACGCCGTTTTGAGATATGCCTGCAAACGGAGCAGCTCGTATATGTTGACGACTATGCCCACCACCCGGAGGAGATCAGGGCATGCATACGTTCTGCCAGGGAGTTGTGGCCGGGGAAAAAGATCACGGGCGTTTTTCAGCCCCACCTGTTTTCACGAACAAAAGACCTGGCAGAGGAATTCGCGCAGAGCCTGGCAGAACTCGACGAGCTGGTTTTACTCGACATCTATCCTGCCCGGGAAGAGCCTGTCCCTGGCATAGATGCCCACTTTTTGCTAGATTTGACCGACATGGAGAGGGCAGAGTATTGCAGGCGGGAAAACCTGCTTTCATGCCTGGAAAAAAGAGATATAGAAGTTCTCATCACTATGGGGGCGGGAGACATAGACCGGTTCCCGGGACCGATCACCGAAACACTTAAAAACAAAGCTCTGGATAGACAGACCCTGAAAGGAAAAAAGTAAAAGAGAAGTACGGCACCGTTTACGCGGCCCGGAATTAAAAAAGTAAACACCCATGGCAGCACGCATAATGAAAAGATTGGCAGTAGTTGTTTCCGTTGCGTCCGTACTGGTCATGCTCGGCTTTACGTCATCCGGCAACAGGCAGCTGACCAGCCAGAAGCTCGACATTCGTGTGGAGAGTGCTACGGGCAACTATTTCATCTGCCAGGCCATGGTCCGGGAGACCATCATCAAAGAGATGGACACCCTGGAAGGCCGCATGGTTACCCAGGACATGATCATACAACTTCATGAAATGGTAAACGGCCTGCCATGGGTGAAGGAAGCCAGGGTATACCGCACCATCAAAGCGAATATACACGTCGATGTGAGGTTGCGGGATCCCATGTTCCGGGTCATCAACAGGCACAACGATAGTTACTATGTGGATCGCGACGGAAAAGTTTTTCCGCTGTCGGATGAACACACGGCAAGGGTTATGCTTGTGACAGGACACATCAGCGCTTCACCTCAAAACACCGCATCATTTGCTGATCCGGACGAGCAACAGGACACACAGGAAGGGATCCAGCTGAAATCGCTTTTCGAGCTGGCATCTTATATTTCCAATGATGCATTCTGGAATGCCTTTATTGACCATGTCTACGTGCGCGCTGACGGACAGTTTGAGCTCACACCCAAAAACGGCGCACATATCATTGAGTTCGGACATGCCACCGGCATCCCTGAAAAGTTTGACAAGCTGATGGCATTTTACAGGGGAGGTATCACACAGGTGGGCTGGCGTTATTACAACAGGGTAAACATTGCATATACTAATCAGGTCATTTGTTCAAAATAAACTGCTTTATGGAATCATCTGAAATCATAGTCGGCTTAGATATTGGATCAACCAAGATAGCCTGTATTGTAGGCAGGAAAAACGAGTATGGCAAAGTAGAGATACTGGGCATGGGAAGAACCGAGTCGCTCGGAGTAAACCGGGGTGTGGTGGAAAACATACAGCATACGGTCAGTTCGATAGAGAAAGCTGTTGCTGAAGCCAGCCAGGCATCGGGGGTTGAAATAAAAATCACCAATGTGGGCATTGCAGGCCAGCATATCAGGAGCCTTCAGCACCGCGGCAACATCATGCGCAACGACATAGAAGAGGAGATCAGCAGGGAAGACATTGACAGTCTTATTGACAATATGTTTAAGCTGGCGTTGCCGCCCGGCGAGGATATCATTCATGTCATCCCCCAGGAATATATTATAGACGGGCAGCAAGGCATTCGCGAGCCTATAGGCATGGCCGGCAATTGCCTGGAGGCAAACTTTCATATTATCACCGGCAAGATTGCTGCGGCAAAAAACCTGAAAAAATGTGTAAAAAAGGCCGGGCTGGAAGTCTCGGATATGATCCTTGAGCCCCTGGCTTCCTCTGAAGCTGTTTTAAGCCAGCAGGAGAAAGAGGCGGGCGTGGTGCTTGTCGACATTGGAGGCGGCACCACCGACCTGGCCATTTTCCAGGAAGAGATCATCCGCCACACAGCGGTGATCCCGCTTGGCGGCAATGCCATCACGGAAGACATAAAAGAGGGGTGCGCCATCATACGAACCCAGGCGGAGGCCCTGAAAAAAAGCTTCGGCTCCGCGCTGGCAAGCGAAAACAAAGACGAAGAGATCGTTTCCATCCCCGGGTTAAAAGGAAGAGAGCCCAAGGAGATATCGCTGAAGAACCTGGCAAGCATCATCCAGGCCCGGATGGAAGAGATCATTGAGCACGTGTATTACGAAGTTAAGACCAGCGGCTTTGAAAAGAAGCTCATAGCTGGCATTGTGCTCACCGGGGGCGGCAGCCAGCTGAAGCATGTTGCCCAGCTCACCGAATTCATAACCGGCATGGACACACGCATCGGCTATCCCAATGAGCACCTGGCAAAGTCGTTAAGCGGAGAAATTGGAAGCCCGATGCATGCGACAGGAGTGGGGCTGGTGATCAAAGGATTTGAAACAAACGAAGTGCGCCGGAAGCAGAAAAAGACGCCCGGAAAAAAACAGCAATACGGCTTTTTCGACAAGATCTTTACCAAGGGCAGAGATTTCTTCGAAAAGGATAATGACCATTGAACAATCAACAGGTAAACAAATAAAATATTCATAAAAAACCAACAAACTATGACAACAGACATGATCAAATTCGACCTTCCCAAAAACCAGAGTTCCATAATCAAAGTGATGGGTGTAGGCGGCGGCGGCAGCAATGCCGTAAATCACATGTTTCGTCAGGGTATAGAGGGTGTGGACTTTTTTGTGTGCAACACAGATGCCCAGGCACTCGACAAAAGCCCGGTTCCGAGCAAGATACAGCTCGGGGTGAGCCTCACCGAAGGCCGTGGAGCAGGGAGCATCCCCGAAGTGGGGCGCAATGCTGCCATCGAAGACATTGAGCGCATCAAAGAGGCTCTCGGTGCAAACACCAAAATGCTGTTTATCACCGCCGGTATGGGTGGGGGAACCGGCACAGGAGCCGCACCCGTTATCGCAAAAGCATCGAAAGAAATGGGCATTCTCACCGTGGCTATTGTAACGATCCCCTTTTCTTTCGAAGGCAGGAAGCGGCGGCAGCAGGCCGAAGAAGGAATAAGACAGCTTTCCGAAGGGGTTGACACCCTCCTGGTCATCTGTAACGACAGGTTGCGTGAGTTGTATGGGAACCTCTCTATTTCGGATGCATTTGCCAAGGCAGACAATGTGCTCACAACCGGGGCCAAAGGGATAGCAGAGATAATTACCCTGACAGGAAGTGTTAATGTTGACTTTGCAGACGTAAAAACCGTGATGTCGGATAGCGGGGTGGCGATTATGGGAAGCGGCCATGCCGAAGGCAACGACAGGGCGATCAAAGCTATTGAGTCGGCCCTGTCCTCCCCCCTGCTCAACGACAACCAGATCAAAGGGGCTACCAACATCCTTCTCAACATCACCAGCGGCAAGGAGGAGATCCTGATGGATGAGATCTCGGAGATCACGGACTATATCCAGGACGAAGCCGGATCATCGGCCGAAATCATCTGGGGGCTGAGCAAAGATGAAAGCCTTGAGTCAAAGGTTAACGTCACGCTGGTGGCCACCGGTTTTGACTCCAGCAACAAACTGTACGATGGCAACCGGGCACAGAAAAAACGGACGGTAGGTACGGTGAAGGAAGAGGCTGAAAAGCAAACCGTCGTGTGGGAAGGCCCCTTCAACCATGAAAATGAAACGCATCCGGAAGAAGGGATGAAGCTCCGCATCAGGGAGGAAGAAAAGCCTTCGGAAGAAAGTCAGCACAAGAAAACTGCGGGGCAAATGCAAACACTTACCGAAGAGTCAATGGACATCTTCAAACAGAAGCTTGTAAGCCAGGCCAGGAAAGCAAAGGCCAAAGAAGAAAACGAGAGCACGCACCTGTCCGAAGCAGACCTTCAGCAACAGATCCAGGAACGCGAAGAACGATTAAAGAGCCTGAGCATCCAGCTTAAAACACCCGAAGGGCTTGCCGACCTTGAAAGCCAGCCGGCATATGTCAGGCGCAAAGTGAATCTGAGTCCGGTTCCTGCCAGCAGCGAATCCCAGGTGTCGCGCTTTACACTGAACGAAACAGATGAGAAAAACACCCAGATCAAGTCCAACAACTCCTTCCTGCACGACAACGTGGATTAAGAACAGGGTTTGTTAGTATTGCCGTTCAAAATAATGGCAATCACACCGTTACTTTTTCTTATCTTTGCAAAAAAGTGATTGAGCCGGTGCAGATGCGCCTGGTTTGCACAATATCAGATTATACCCAATAAATAACAACCCAATGAACACAAAGTTATCCCTGCCAGTGATCAAATTGCTGATCATGCTGTTTCTGACGGGATCTTTAGCAGGATGCAGCGACGATGATCCGGCAGAAATACTGCAGAAAGACAGGCAGAAGATATTGGAATATATTGAAGAACACGACCTGGACGCTTACGAGCACGAGAGCGGCATCTTTGTCGTTGTGGAAAAAGAAGGCACGGGTGAGCCTCCCGGTCCGTCAAGTGTGGTGCTGATGAGTTATGTTGGCTATTTTCTCGACGAGGAGGTATTTGACAGCGGGCAGGATGTATACCTGGACCTCAGCCGGGTAGTTGCAGGCTTCCGCCTGGGAGTAATGGAGTTTGGCCGCGGCGGGAAGGGAACCATCCTTATCCCCTCGCAACTCGGATATGGCCCAAGAGGATCCGGAGACATACCGGGAAATACGGTAATCATATTTGACATCGATATCATAGATTACAATTAGTATTAACTGTCATAACACTTTGTATCATGGCCAGCAAGAAAAATTTGAAAAAAGACATCAACTATCTGATAGATGAAGTCATAGGTACCAGTCTGATGCACCAGTCTGCAAAAGACGAGAAAACCCGGGATGAGATAGATCAGCTGATCAAGGAGATGCTTACATTCCGGGAAGAACTGCTCGAAAAGGTAAACCAGCCCCCGGTAGAACCGGCAAAAGGCAAAAAACTTAAGGAATACTACCGTGACCTTTACAGCGAACTGCTTAGCAAGGTGAACAAAGCTTTTGAGCAATTAAACAAAGTGGTGGAATAAAAGCAGACCTCCAATCGTTAACTAAGGGCGCAACAGCGCCTTTTTTTGTCTTGCAACCCCCGGAAATAATACCATCAGCGCAAAAACCATGAAAACAAGAAAACAAAACCTTACCGGCAAGCAAAAACCCGGCAAAAAGAACATCAAACAGCCGCTTAAACACAGTTTCGACCAGAAAGCTGCGATGCGACTGAATAAATATATTGCCAATGCAGGCGTTTGCTCCCGGCGCGAGGCAGACGAACTTATCAGGAAAGGAGAAATAAAGATCAACGGGGAAACCGTAACCGAGCTGGGAACCAAAGTGGCACATGGCGACACAGTGACTTACGGGAACAAAAAACTGTCGCACGAACAGAAAGTTTACGTGTTGCTTAACAAACCCAAAGACTATATCACCACAGCCGACGACCCGCAGCAACGTAAAACCGTACTAGACCTGATAGGGAATACCATCAGGGAACGACTTTACCCGGTAGGCCGGCTCGACAGAAACACGACCGGGTTGCTGCTCCTTACCAACGACGGTGACCTTGCCAAAAAACTAAGCCACCCCAAACACGGGGTACGAAAGCTTTACCACGTGCATCTCGATAAGCCCGTAAGCAAAGCAGATCTGCAAAATATTGAAAAAGGAGTGGCCATCGACGATAAAATGGTGCGCCCCGACCGCATCGAATACGCCAACCCGGACAACAAAAGAGAGATAGGCATCGAACTGCACTCCGGACAAAACCGTGTGGTCAGAAGGATCTTTGAACAATACGGGTACAAAGTCACCAAGCTCGACAGGGTGATTTTTGCCGGCCTGACAAAAAAGGACCTTCCGCGCGGCAAATGGCGCAGACTGACACAAAAAGAAGTGAATTATCTCAGAATGATCTCCTGAATACCCTATGACGGCGAAAAAAATTTTCTCAAATATTGACATCCTGCTAAGGAAGCTGAGAAATATCTTCCTGGCCATAGTGGTGTTTTTTACTGCCATCGCCGCCACAATCATCATACTGGTATCGCTTGACAGCGACAACATCCAAAACCTCCTGCTGAACGAACTCAACAGAAGAACAACAACGGAGATCCGCGCCGGTCAGATTGAGTTCAGCCTCCTGGGCAATTTTCCCATGGCATCAGTTTCTCTGNACAACGTGTATATTGAAGACAACGCTGACCAGGCAAAAGACAAGCCCCTCGCCCACGTCGAATCCATTCACCTGCGCTTTAACATCCTCGACTTTTTTCGTCGCGAATATACCATACGGCACCTGGCCGTTCATAACGGCTTCTTTCATCCCACCATATATCCTGGTGGCCATAGAAACTATATCTTCTGGGAAACCGATACCACAAAAGCTTCCGAAGGACTCCGTTTTGACATCAAACACATTGATGTGAGCGAGCTTCAGGTCACGTTCTCACATATTCCTGAAAACCAGCTTGCCAGCATCGACATCCATAAAATGGCGTTTTCATTGCCGGAGGATGCCAATACTGTAATACTTGCATCGCGGGGGCAACTGGCCGCCAATAAAATTATTGCCGGCAACATTGACTGGTCGGGCAAAGTGCAAGCAGACACCGACCTGTTACTTTCTTTTGATGACCAGGGAGGTATAAGAAGTAAGGAGAGCCGGCTGAATTTAAACGGCCATGATTTTGTGGTGGATGGTTATTTCGNTAGAAGGGATAATTCAGTATATGCAGATGCAAGCATTGTGGCAAAAAGACTGGACAGCCAAAAATTTCTCGGGCAGTTGCCTGAAAGCTGGCGCCGTATTGCCAGGCCTTATCAGATAAGCGGATTGTCTTCTGTTGATGTTGACATAAAAGGGATGCTTGATGATGCGGCAGGTTTTGACCTGAGGGTTGGTTTTTCATTACGGGATGGTTCGCTGCTGTTTCCGCAACAAGGCATACAGGCTTCCATTCATCAGGTGAAAGGCTATTATGCCAAAAAGGCCGGATCGGACTTTCCGGGCGGGAAGCTTGCTCTTACTGACATTCGGGCCAGCGGCGACGATGCAACCATACAAGGCGAACTGGAACTAACTGACTTTACAGCGCCCTGGTTGTCTTTTGATTTGAACGCCGGCTTGCCATCCCGCAAGCTGCTTTCCTTTTACCCGCATCATAACCTGCATCACGCAGGCGGCAGGGTAACTATGGATATCCGTTTTAACGGAGCCATGAGCAAAGGAAGGAATTTTTCACGCGGGGATCTCCTGGAAGCGCAACTTTCCGGGGAGGTAAGCCTTCACGATGTCAGCTTCAGCATGGATGAAAGGAACTACCTGCCCTACCACGGGATCAATGCCAGCATGAGCTTCAGCGACAATGCGCTGAAGATGCGCCACCTCGAAGGCAAAGTGGGAGGCAGCGATTTCTCATTAACAGGTAGCATAAACAATATATTGCCCTATCTTTTTTTGCCGGGCGAAACAGCTCTTATCCAGGCCGACCTGAGCGCCTCGCGAATCAATATGGATGAGATCCTTCAACAGCATACCAGCGAGGCAGATACTCTTTACAGGCTAACACTCCCTTCGAGGCTCAGGATGGACATGAAAGCAGACATTGGTGCACTTAGTTTTCGGGATTTTCTTGCAGAAGACATCACAGGTAATATGCGTATTGCTGACAGCCGGTTTTTTGCAGATCATCTTGAGCTGCAGGCCATGGAAGGCCATGTGGTTATCGCGGGCATCGTAGATGGCAGGTCACCGGGTTACCTCGACGTTTCCTGCCAGGCTGCCCTTTCGGATGTCGACATTCACCAGTTGTTTTTGCAAACAGGCAATTTTGGCCAGGATGGCATCAGCCATGAGCATTTGCACGGCCGGGTAACAGCCGGCATGGAGTTTTCGGCACGCTGGAGCACAGACCTTATCATTGACTGGGGCAGCATGGAAACATCCGCAAGTCTGACCATCAATGAAGGCCGCCTTGTGAACTACCATCCGCTTATTGCTTTGGGCCGGTACATTCGCACCGGAGACCTCTCAGATGTTTCCTTTTCAACCCTGGAAAACGAAATCCACATCCTCAACCGTGAAATTGTCATCCCCCAGATGGAAATAGCAAGCAGTGCCCTGGACCTTCAATTGTCCGGAATACATACTTTCGACAACGAGATCGACTACAGGTTACAGGTGTTGCTTTCCGATGTCCTTGCAAGGGAACACAGGGAACGTCGTAATCCGCAGGAACAATATGGCGAAATAATTGATGACGGGTTGGGGCGCACCACTTTGTTCCTGAGGCTGACAGGGGACTTTCACAATCCGCAGTTCCGTTACGACCACCAGGGTGTCCGGGAAAAATTACGCGACGACCTGCGGGAGGAAAGACAGAACCTCAGGCAGATCCTGCGCGAAGAGTTCCGTTTCCTTTCACGTGAACCCCGCGAGCAATCGCCCGAAGAGGAAAAAAAAGACGAGCGCCTGAGAAAACAGGAAGAAGGTGAGTTTATTATTGAATGGGACGAATTGCCTTAACCTTCGGGCACCTGGGCTTCCGGGATTTAGCGCTGAATAACAATTAGTTGCCGCGCACCTGGGCTGCGCAGATGAAGCAGCAAACAACAATCGGTAGCCGCGATGCTTGAGCGCCAGTGATAAAACAGCAATCATTGACCCGCAGCTGCAGCGCCCGGGCTAAAGAGTTAAAGCATCAAACAACGATCCATACCTGCAGTGCCC
>SL_5KL_010_SEDDRAFT_10000233_pt1 | contig 35680 bp, 36 predicted proteins | sample SodLakKL_010_SED_FD_9118 | JGI IMG/M metagenome (IMG submission 9118) | reverse complement strand
GTGACCTTCCCCCCGAAAACCGGGCCAGTTGCTCTTAGAGTCCACCTGTGGTAATAAGGCATAAGGAGGGCTCTATTGAAGGCAAGGAGATACACAGAGGAACAGATCATCGCTGTGCTCAGGGAGGGGGAGGCGGGGGCCAAGGTCGCTGATCTCTGCCGCAAGTACGGCATGAGCGACGCGTCCTACTACAACTGGAAGGCCAGGTATGCCGGCTTGACGGTCAGCGACTTGAGACGCCTGAAAGCATTGGAGGCCGAGAACCGGCGTCTCAAGCAGATTGTAGCTGAACAGGCCCTGGATAATCTGACGCTGAAGGAACTGCTCTCAAAAAACTTCTAACGCCCAAGACCAGGAAACAGGCTGTCGCCTATGCGGTGACCAGTCTTGGGCGGAGTGCAAGGAAGGCCTGCCTGCTGGTAGGCATGGCACGGGCAAGCTACGATTACCGGCCAGTGACGGGTGATAGTGATGAGAGATTACGTGAGAGAATGCGGGAGCTGGCACACCAGCGACGGAGATTCGGTTGTCCCCGGATCCATCTCCTGCTGCAGCGGGAAGGGCTTGTGGTCAACCATAAGCGGACGGAGAGGATATATCGGGAAGAAGGGCTCTCGTTAAGGAAGAGGAAACGTAAGAAGACAGCAGCGATGACCAGGGTGATATTACCGGCACCAGAAAGACCGAATCAGAGGTGGTCGATGGATTTCGTGACCGACAGCCTGGTTACCGGGCGTCGTTTCCGTGCTCTGGTGATTGTCGATGACTACTCGAGGGAGTGCCCGGCCATTGAAGTAGACACATCCATAGGAGGGCGTCGGGTGGTACAGGTACTGGAGCGCCTGGCTGAGAGCAGGGGGTTACCGGAGGTCATCACGCTGGATAACGGCCCCGAGTTTACAGGCAAGGCACTTGATGAATGGGCCTACTCCAGAGGTGTGAAGCTGAACTTCATCAGGCCTGGCAAGCCGATCGAGAACGCCTACGCTGAGAGCTTCATCGGAAGGTTGAGGGACGAGTGTCTGAACGAGAACTGGTTCTTGAGCCTGAGAGATGCGAGGGAGATCATCGAAAGCTGGCGGATAGACTATAATAGTGGCCGACCACACAGCGCACTGCGAGGCCTAAGTCCCAGCGAATACGTTGAAAACACACGGAAGACTCTAATAGCGGTTGGCCTATAAAACGGGGTAAGGTCACCGGCGGCAAATTTGGGCTAAAGGTCTATAATAGTGTATTCAAGCAAAAGAGAGGTACTTAACAAATATGCCAAGGGACTTACCTGTGGGGAACGGCAACCTACTGATCAATTTTGATACTGATTACAGCATAAGGGATATCTACTATCCTTATGTCGGAAAGGAGAACCACGCCGAAGGTTGTGTATCACGTACTGGCATCTGGGTTGACGGAAAATTCGCCTGGCTTAACAGCCCCGAGTGGCACAAGGAAATGGCCTACGAAAGCGACAGTCTGGTCACCCGTGTGCCCGTTACCAATCCTGCATTAGGGATCACTCTCACTCTTTCTGACCTCGTAGACTTTCAGAGGGACATCTTTTTCAGACGGGTTAGTATCACCAATCACTGGGATCAACCCCGCGATGTACGCCTGTTCTTCCATTATGAGATACGAATTCTGGGCAGGGAAATAGGCGATACGATATACTACCACCCAAGACTGAGAGCCTTGGTGATGTATAAAGAGCAGCAATACTTTCTAGCAAGCGGGCAGGTGAATGAAAGGCTTGGCATTGACGATTGGACAACCGGAAGCACAAAATCAAATGGTAAGCAAAGTGCATGGCGTGACGCTGAAGACGGACAATTGAGGAAGCTGCCCCTTATATGCGGCTTCGCAGAGGGCGTTATCGGGCTCTATGATAACTCTGTACCCCCTAGAGGAGATTCGACCATTTATCACTGGCTTGCGGCAAGTGACCGCTTTCATGGCGTAGAAGAGCTTCAAGACCTCGTCCAAGAACGCGGACCTGATTCGTTCGTCATCCGCACCCGTGACTACTGGCGAGCTTGGGTGAATAAGGAAGCGCTGGACTTTGCTGACCTGCCCACCTCTGTATCAGACTTGTACAAACGTAGCTTACTTACCATGCGCGTCGAGGCTGATAACCGCGGTGCCATTATCGCCAGTACTGACTCGGACATCACTGGACTCTTGCAGGATACCTATTCTTATGTGTGGGGTCGCGATGGTGCCTTTGTAACTAGAGCCTTCGACATGGCCAATTATGAAGAAGTCGGCCACCGATTCATCGATTTTTGTGGAGATGTCATCACCAGTGAAGGCTATCTTCTTCACAAGTATACTGCTGATGGGCGTCTGGCAGGCAACTGGATGCCCTGGGCAGACGAGGAGGGTAAGCTGCAACTGCCAATTCAAGAGGATGAAACTGCTCTAGTAATATATAGCCTCTGGCACCACTACCATAAGTTCCGTGATGTAGAGCACATCCGTTCTCTTTATCGAAAGCTAATCAAGAATGCCGCAGAGTTTATGGCCAGCTATAGAGAGCCTCATACGAAACTCCCAGCACCTTCGTATGATCTTTGGGAGGAGCGACGTGGTATCCACTCCTTCACAGTTGCTGCAGTCTGGGCGGGCCTACAAGCTGCAGCCAACTTCACAGAAATGTTTGGCGAAGTAGCACTGACCCAACAGTATCGTGGGGCAGCTGCCGAGATAAAAGAGGCTGCAATTAAGTATCTCTTTGACAANAAGCTGGGACGTTTCCTACGCTCAATCAGGATTACCGCCAACGGTACGGTGGAGCCAGACTACATTATCGATAGCAGTATCTGCGGTCTCTTTCTTTTCGGCATGCTCCAAGCCACTGATCCCTTGATTGAGAGCACAATGGCAGCACTTATAGATAGGCTTTGGTGCAAAACTGAGATGGGTGGCGTTGCCCGTTATGAAAACGACCGCTATCAGCAAGTTAGTCAGGACGTTACCAAAGTGCCTGGTAATCCCTGGTTTATCTGCACTATGTGGATAGCACAATACTACATCGCTACAGCTCAATCGGTGGATGCCCTAAAACCAGCTCTCCAGATTCTCGATTGGACTCAGCGCTGTGCTCTCAACAGCGGTGTTCTTGCCGAGCAGGTTCATCCCGAAACCTGTGCCCCACTCAGTGTATCGCCGCTGACTTGGAGCCACGCCGCAGTGGTGATAGCGATTCACGAATATATCGACAAATATCATGCATTACAAAGAGGCCGAAATCTCAGCCGTTGAAATTGGGGGCGTTGATCTTATTGTGGTTGAGAGCGTCGCTGCTCTGGTGCTAATACTGAAATCGGAGGCGATGTGGGAGAGCCTCATGTTGCCCTGCAAACGCACTTGATGCCACAATCGCTCAGGAAATTGGCGAACCCCCGTGTTAGCGTTGCCATAGAGGTTAGCCGACCGGGAACCCAAGACCAAAACGCTACTCATTTGCACGCTCAGACGCCATGCGTGAACTGCTTGGGTGGGCTGAACACCCTCACTTGCGTTGTAGCCCTTGCACCAGACTGACATTGCTCTGTTGAGGGAGTCAGTAATCGTGGAGGCGGTTGCATTATCGCGGCCATTGTGACATAATAGAAAAGACCTTTAATTCAGTCCGGCGAGGCTGACAAGGGGCGAAATGCTTAAGCGATCGCTAAAGGAAACACCGCTCGAAACCTCTTGCCGGTTCGAAGGCAGGAGGTTTTTTTGATGTCTGCAAAGGTTGTCCTGACGTCGACGGAGATAGTCCGGGCGCTGGCCCGTATCGCTCACGAGGTAGTAGAGAAGAACAAGGGCGCGGAGGGGATTGTGCTGATAGGCATGCGGACCCGTGGAGTGCCTCTGGCCAGGCGGATAGCGGGCATAATCGAAGGCTTTGAGCGAGTGCCTGTACCGGTCGGCGCGCTGGACATCGCCCTCTATCGCGATGACATCCCTCGCTCCAATCTGGACACCCCTCATCAAAGCCGCAATGATATACCCGCGGCTATCACTGGTAAGCAGGTGGTCCTGGTTGATGACGTTCTTTACACCGGACGCAGCGTACGCGCGGCCATGGACGCCTTGATCGATCTAGGGCGTCCGAGTTCTATCCAACTGGGAGTGCTTATCGACCGGGGCCATCGAGAATACCCCATCCGTGCCGATTACGTAGGCAAGAACATACCCAGCGCCAGAGGCGAGGAGATACAGGTCCGGCTGGAAGAGGTTGACGGCGTAGATGAAGTGATAATCGGGAGACTGGCGAACGGACAACTCCAACCCGCGATGAAGGAGAGGCCATAGTATGAAGCTGACGAATAGGGACCTGGTGACCATAGACGACCTGTCTAACCCTGAAATAAAGGGACTGTTCTCGCTGGCAGACGAGATGGCTGATGCGACGAGCGAGCAATACGGGGTATGCCAGGGCAAGATCATGGCCAGCCTGTTTTTTGAGCCCAGCACCAGGACGAGGCTCTCTTTCGAAGCCGCGATGCACCGGCTCGGCGGTAGGGTCATAAGCGCAGTTGACATTGGCTCTACCTCTCTCGCCAAAGACGAGAGCATTGCCGATATGGCACGAGTAGTCGGAGCTTACGCCGACATAATCGTNATCAGGCACCCGTGGGAGGGAGCGGCCAGGGTAGTCGCCGACTATGCCGGCATCCCCACNATAAACGCCGGGGACGGAGGCCATGAGCATCCCACCCAGACACTATGCGACCTTTACACCATCAGAAAGGAGAGAGGAACTCTCAGAGGACTAAAGATCGCCCTGTGGGGCGACCTGAAACACGGGCGAACGGTACACTCCCTGATCTATGCACTGGCCAGGTTCGGCGCCACGATCCTGTTCTGTCCCGGCCGGGGCCTCGAGCTGCCGGAGCATGTTCTGAAGAGGCTGGACACCGAGTATAAGGGTGAACTGAGGCGATACGACAATCGTGAGCAAGAGCCTGACAGCAAGCTCTTCCCTATCGACGCCGTATACATGACTCCGACCAGCCCCCATCAACTCGCCATGTTGCCCGACATAAGCCTCCGGGTCGAACTAAAGGAAGGAGTCGACGCCCTTTATGTCACCAGGCTTCAGAGGGAAAGGCAGGCACCCGCGTCGGACCAGAAGGAGTTGGGGAAGAGGTATCCCGTGGTAGACAGGAGACTACTGAAGGGACAGGGATTCGAGAAGACGCTTGTCATGCATCCGCTACCCAGAGTTGACGAGTTGGCTTGTGAGGTGGACTCGGACCCCAGGAGCATGTACTTCAAGCAGGCGGCCTACGGTATGCCCGTGAGAATGGCGCTGCTGTCTCTGCTATTGGGCACCAAAGAGGTCGCACTACCTGAAGGACATCGTTCCTTCGCCAAGAAGGTGCAGTATCCGGTGTATAAGCGGGATTCGGCGGTGAAGTGCTCGAACGCGAAGTGCGTCTCAAACCAGGCAACGGAGACGAAGTACATCAAGCCCGAGTTCAGGGTGGTAAGCAATAAGCCCGTCACCTTGCGCTGTACCTACTGCGACCATGAGCTGCGACCTGGATATGTTGCCAGTGCGGAATGGCATCAGGGGAAACTCGAGAACAAGAAGTATCACCGCGCCGACAGCCACTGGGCCCGGAAGATCAAACCGGAGAATCTGATAGTCTTTGCCTCAGAAGAAGAGGCTCAGGCAAAGCAGTTCCGGCCGGGTCACTACAGCAGGTGATGAAAGAGACGGCCACGCTTCTGCTTATTCACGGCGGCCGGATAATCGATCCCGGCCGGAGCATAGACCGGATTGGAGATGTACTCGTTGCTGAGGGCATGATCGTGCAGGCGGGCGACGCCATCATCGGTAATCCTTCCTTTGCTGCCGTTCTGAGCAAGGCCAGACATGTGGACGCCACGGGGCTGGTTGTCTGTCCCGGCTTCGTAGACCTCCACTGTCACCTTCGTGAGCCCGGTTTTGAGGACAAGGAGACGATCGCCACAGGGACAAGAGCAGCCGCCAAGGGTGGTTTTGCCACCGTCTGCTGCATGGCGAATACAGAGCCCCCTCTGGATACGCCGGCCGCTGTACACCTGGTAAGACGAAGGGCCGCCCAGGAAGGTGCGGTCGAGGTTCTTCCCGTGGGTTGCGTCACGATCGGCAGAGGCGGCGCGGAGCTAAGCGTTATGTCCGCGCTGGCCGAAGCCGGTGTGGTTGCTTTCAGCGATGACGGCGACCCTGTGGCAAGCTCGCAGGTCATGCGTCAGGCATTGAGTAGTAGTCGTGATCTCGCCCTGCCGGTGATCGACCATTGCGAGGACAAAGCGTTCAGTAGAAGCGGAGTCATGAACGAAGGCCGGATATCGGCGGCAACAGGACTGCGGGGAATGCCGGCCGCTGCCGAGGAGATCATGGTAGCTCGCGACCTCATCCTGCTGAAGCTCACAGGCGGGAGGCTCCATATCGCCCACGTCAGCAGCAAGGGCTCGGTCGAGCTTATTCGCCGGGCCAGGGAGGAAGGGGCTCCTGTCACCGCCGAGGTTACGCCCCATCATCTGACACTAACCGAGGATAGAGTCACGGGCGCAGGCCCGGACAAAGCCCTGGATGCCAGCGCCAAGGTGAACCCACCCCTGCGCACCGAAGCAGACGTCGAAGCCCTGATCGAGGGACTCAGAACGGGGGTGATAGACGCCATCGCCACCGACCATGCGCCGCATACACTGGCGGACAAGAATCGTGGGTTCGATCTGGCTGCCTTTGGTATCAGCGGCTTTGAGACCGCTTTTGGCTGTCTTATGGACCTGGTACAGCGGGGACGAATAGGTCTCGCTGATCTGATCGCCAGGCTGACCTGTGAGCCCGCGAAGATCATCGGCAGGAACGGCGAACTGGGCACACTAAAGACGGGGAGCCCGGCGAACATCGTCGTCCTTGACCCTGACCGCCAATGGACGGTGGACAGCCGCGGTTTTGCTTCCAAAGGCAAGAACACGCCTTACGATGGTTACGAGTTCAAGGGCAAGGTGATGGCCACCGTAGCGAATGGCACGATAGCCTATATAGACGATTCCCTGTTGTCGCCTCCCTTCGCCGAGAGAGAAGATAATAGCTGAGCGTTGAGGAGTCACGTGGCTAAGCAAGCGCTCCCGGTCCTGAACGACGGGTCGGTTCACGCAGGTCATGCCTCTGGTGTCGAGACTACGGCCTGCCCATCGTTTGGCCCCGGTTCCACGGCGATGCTTCTCGATACGCCCGGGACAGCATCCGCCTATTCCAGAGGGCCCTGGACACGGCGCCTACCCAGAATGAGACAGAGAGGACATGCCCAAAGTATCTAAAGTCCTGGTTATCGGCTCGGGGCCCATAATCATCGGGCAGGCTGCGGAGTTCGACTATTCAGGTACACAGGCCTGTCGGGCGCTGAGAGAAGAAGGCGTAACCACGGTCCTGGTGAACTCGAACCCGGCCACCATTATGACCGACGAGGGCATCGCGGACATCGTCTACGTCGAACCCCTCACCGCGGAGGTACTGGCCCGCATAATCGACAGGGAACGCCCCGACGGCCTATTGCCTACCCTGGGGGGACAGACAGGGCTCAACCTGGCGATAGAGCTGGCTAACGCCGGCATACTCGACAGATACGGTGTGAGGTCTCTGGGTACACCTGTAGAGACGATCAGAACGGCCGAGGAAAGGTCGTTGTTCCGGCGGCTTCTTCTCGACATCTCCGAGCCTGTGCCGCGCGGCGGCACAGTGACGTCGGTGGAGGACTCCATGGAGCTGGCAGTTTCCCTCGGGCTGCCCCTCATCGTCCGCCCCTCCTATACCCTGGGCGGCACCGGCGGCGGCATTGTCCGCACTACGCGGGAACTCGAGCAGATAGCAGCGAGCGGCCTGAGTAGTAGCGCTAGTCATGAGGTCCTGATCGAGCAATGCCTTCTGGGTTGGAAGGAAATCGAGTTTGAGGTGATGCGCGATGGGGCCGACTATTGCATCGCTATCTGCTGCATGGAGAACGTCGACCCCATGGGGGTGCATACCGGAGATAGCATCGTAGTCACTCCCGGCCAGACGCTCACCGACAGCGAGTACCAGATGCTCAGATCGGCCAGTTTCAGGATCATAAGGGCCCTGGGAATCGAGGGTGGCTGCAACATACAGTTCGCCCTGACNCCCAGCCCCACGGTGGCTGAAAGCTGGGCTCCCGATCAGAAAGCAGCCGCCCAAAGCGAGTATTACGTCATCGAAGTCAACCCGCGTGTCAGCCGCAGTTCAGCCCTAGCCAGCAAAGCCACCGGCTATCCCATCGCGCGTACGGCCGCCAAAATAGCCACGGGTAGGCGACTGGATGAAATACGCACTGACGTTACGGGTAGAACACCGGCCTCCTGCGAGCCGGTACTGGATTACTGCGTGGTCAAGATCCCGCGGTGGCCCTTCGATAAGTTCGCTCTTGGCGATCGGAGCACGGGCAGCCAGATGAAAGCTACCGGCGAGGTGATGGCCATCGATGAGCGCTTTGAAGCCGCTCTACAGAAGGCGGTGCGATCCCTGGAGTGGGGCACCCGAACGCTTCTCTGGGAAGACCCCGCCTGGAGCAAGGAGGAAGGAATCGACTCTTTGCCGCTTCACCCCAATGACTTAAGAGTCTGGGCCATTATGGCGTCGCTGCGAAGACAGGCTGCTCCGGAGGACCTTTCCCGCATCACAGAAATAGATCCCTGGTTTATCCACAAACTTGAGAAGATCGTAGACATGGAGAGGAAGCTCCTTTCTCAACCGTTGAATCCGGACCTTCTGTGGGAGGCCAAGAGGCTGGGCTTTTCTGACGAGCAGGTGGGCACTCTGGCCGACAGGTTGCCGGGGCAGGTGACCCAGACACGCCGGGACTGGCAGATACGCCCGGCGTACAAGATGGTGGATACCTGCCCAGCCGGGTTCAGCGCCGACACCGGGTGTTTCTACAGCACCTATGAGGGGGACAACGAAGCGGAGCCTCTGGAAGGTAAGAAAGCCGTGGTCATAGGCAGCGGCCCGATCCGCATCGGCCAGGGAATCGAGTTCGACTACTGCTGTGTGCACTCGGCATGGGCGCTCCGGGAAGCAGGGATAAAGAGCATTATCGTCAACTCGAACCCCGAGACGGTTTCCACCGACTTCGATACCAGCGATCGTCTGTACTTCGAGGCCCTGGATGAGGAAGGCCTGCTGGATATACTCGCGAACGAGACCGCTTCCTCCGGTTCGGCGGGGGCTCCGCCGTCTATCGTCCAGTTCGGCGGGCAGACGCCCATCGGTCTGACGGGTCTACTGGCTCGCAACAATCTGCCCGTCCTAGGCTCAGGCGCTGAAACCATAGACATAGCAGAGGACCGGGGCCGCTTTGAGGACTTCCTCGACAGGCTGGGGATTCCTCAGCCGCCGGCAGCCGCTGTGTCATCGGTGGAAGAGGCCCTGAATGCAGGACAGGTCCTCGGCTATCCACTCCTGGTTCGCCCCAGCTATGTCCTCGGTGGCAGAGCGATGGAGATCGTCAACAACGAGACCGAGTTGATTCGCTATCTGACGCTCGCCCTGGAGATGGATGACCGGCATCCTGTACTCATCGACAAGTACCTGCAGGGCAAAGAAGTCGAGTTAGATGCCGTATGCGACGGGGCAAGGGTGCTCATTCCCGGTGTGATGGAGCATATCGAAAGAGCCGGCGTGCATAGCGGCGATTCGATAGCTGTATACCCTGGAGTGAACCTAACCTCCGCCGAGGTTGATACGATGGTGGAGTACGCCACCAGGATAGGACTGGCCCTTCAGGCCAGAGGCCTGCTGAACATACAGATGGTTATCGTGCCGGAGGACGGCCGGTCGTCCGTATACGTGCTGGAGGTAAATCCGCGTGCCAGCAGGACTGTGCCCTTCATGTCCAAGGTCACCGGCGTGCCTATGGTGAGGATCGCCACAAGGGTCATGGCCGGCATCAGCCTGGAGGAGCAAGGCTACGCGGGCGGGCTATGGAAGAGAGGGAAGCTGGTAGGCATAAAGGCCCCGGTCTTCTCGATGTCCAAGCTGACCGGTGTGGATAGCTACCTCGGCCCGGAGATGAAATCGACGGGCGAGGTAATGGGCATCGACTACACCTTCGAGGCGGCTCTGGTGAAGGCGCTCCTGGCCGCTGGACTGATGCTGCCTCAAGGTGGTAGTCTTCTACTAAGCATTGCAGATAGGGACAAAGCCGAATCGCTGCCTCTTATCAAACAACTGCATTCTCTGGAGTGCAGACTCTGTGCCACAGAGGGAACGGCCGCGATGATTGAGTCCGTGGCGCTTCCGGTGAAGCTGGTGACGAAGAAACTGAGAGAAGGACATCCAAATGTCGCTGATGTGATCCAGGATGGCTCGGTAGACGGAGTGATCAACACAATCACCGGCGGACGCATACCGCTGCAAGACGGATTCGCTATCAGGCGTGCGGCCGCGGAGAGGGGCATACCTTGCTTTACCTCACTGGACACGGTCAGGGTGGTGATAGGTGCTATGGCGGATAGGAGCCCCATCTTCAGCGTTCAACCACTGGGAGAATATGTCAAAGGCAGGAAACAAGAGTGAGGGCGCGGATCGGGTCGTAAGCATGGAACAGAGCCTGTGTACGGTCATTTCTAATGCGGAGGTCATGACCGGCACGTACCTCATGTGGCTGGCGGCGCCCGGTATAGCCGGGTCCGCGCAGCCGGGTCAGTTCGTCACCGTGCGCTGCGCAGACCTGGTACTGCGCCGGCCCCTCAGCATTCACCAATCTTCTTCCTTGATGCGGGGAGCTCCAGCCGGGGGTGAGATCGCGCTCCTGTACAGGATAGCGGGCAAGGGCACGCTCTGGCTGTCACAGCGAGAGGCAGGAGAGAAGCTGGACGTTCTCGGCCCCGCAGGCAGGGGATTCGCGGTTCCCACGGTAGCTCCGCATCCGTCCGGCGCCACTACGACCGCCGCTCCCGTGGGCGTGCAGGGCAACCGACACCAGAAACCCGAGGGCCTGCTGCTGGCAGCGGGAGGGGTTGGCATCGCTCCCCTCGTCTTCTTACTGCAGACGGTCCTTGAGGCGTGTGCAGAACAGGCGACACCACGGTGCCGGCTTACCCTGATTCACGGCGCAAGCACCGCTGCCCAGCTTCATCCCTTCGTTCGGGACCAGAGCTCCCCCTTCACGGCCGGGGCGCTTCTGCCGGGAAGCAACCGGAGCAGGCCCTCAGACCTGCCGGAGGGAGTGCGCTTCATCCCGGTCACCGAGGACGGGAGTGCGGGCAGGAAAGGCCTGCTCACCGACGTTCTGCCCGACTTCCTGGGCGATGCCGACCGGGTATATGCCTGCGGCCCCCTGGATATGTACAGGACGATGGCGGAGATGTCGGCAGCGCTCCGGGGAGCAGGGGAAGCGCAGAAGAGCGTGAAACTAAGAGAATGCCAGGTTTCGCTGGAAGTGAGGATGGGGTGCGGTTTTGGCGCCTGCTATAGCTGCACCATAAAGACCAGGAAGGGGTTAAGGCAGGTATGCCGTGACGGACCCGTCTTCCAGCTAGACGATATCATATGGCAGGAGGTGAAGATATGACCGTAGTGACCGGCGAGATTACCGTTCAATCGCGAGGCAACTGCGATGCCATCGACATTACCGCACAGATAGCAAAGAACGTGCAGGAATCCGGAGTTAACAGCGGAATAGCCACGCTGTTCATAACAGGCTCAACGGCGGCGATAACCACCATCGAATATGAGCCGAACCTGGTCACCGATTTCACGAACATGTGGGACAGATTGGTCCCTGAGGGCATCCCCTATGAGCACAACAAGACCTGGGGAGACGGTAACGGGCATTCCCACGTGCGTGCCTCCATGCTCGGACCTTCGCTGGTGATCCCCTTCGTGAATAAGAGGTTGGCACTCGGGACCTGGCAGCAGGTGGTTCTCGTAGATTTCGATAACCGCTCGCGATCCAGGAAGGTCCTCGTTCAGATACTGGGTGAGTAGGCCGGATAATCAGTCTATGAGCGGCAGAATCGAGGCGGTTGACGGCCATTACACTACGTCGCTACACTCGCTCCAGGGCAAAGGCGATTCCTGCCCTTGAGGGAGACGGAAGCGGACGAACTTGACTGGACATATCAGGAGTTGAAAGGCAAAGGAGTCGCCATAGGTCCGCCGCAAAGGGCCGACTGGGGCGGCCAGGAACTGGTCTTCAATGATCCGGATGTAAACATCCTCATGATTCTTACCTGACCGTGGTAGTGCGCGGAAACGTATTGCGCAGGTTACCTCCCCGGGAAACTGGAGCCATCCCGGCCCGGACAGAAGAACAAAGGAGATGATAGAAAATGGGCGAAAAGACGATGCTCGAAAAGGTCAGCGAAGAAGCCATGTGCTTCATGAGGGGCAAGTACCTGCTTGACGAAGTGGGAAACGGTAAGGACGAACTGAAGTTTCGCAGAGGGGGCAAGACGGTACTGACCATATACATACATGACGACAAATTCGAGTTTCTCGTCATCTTCGGCAAAGCGGAGCGGGAGAAGTTCGAGCTCGAGCGCGACACATTTCCGGCTGAAATACGCGACCTCTATGATAATAGCAGGACCTATCATGACGGCAAATGGATGTGGATACCGGTCGCTGATCTTGATACGCTGGAAGCTGTGAAACGCCTCATCATGATCAAGAGGAGACCAAACCGCAAACCTTTTCCGAAGGAAACGGCCATTCGCTCGAAGTGCGGGATGCGTTGCGATCTATGTGTTCACTATTCGGGCGGAACGATCAGCGAGGAATTCCGCAAGGAACTGACCGTTCGGCTCAGTCGTGTTTATGAGAACGACGACTGGAGTATGCGCTGCCCCGGCTGCTACCAGAAGCCGGAAGATGATCTGTGTGAACAACTGGAGTGCGCCAGGACCAAAGGCATCGCCAGGTGCCTGGATTGCGCCGAATATCACTGCTCGATTTCCCCGGTTGTCAGCAGCAGAATCGAGGCCGAGAGCGTTTCCGCGGACGACGTCACATGGGCCATACTCCCTTATGTCCATGACCAGTATGGAAACTGATGCCGAGACAGACGATCTCCACACAGGAACTACAGCAGGCAACCGGCTCGGCGACATGATGTCGCAACATGGAAGATCAAACGTCACCATACAGAGAATGGGAGGGATTGAAGTGATAGAAAGAATGCCGACACATTGTGGAGATGATACGTGTCCTTCGTGTGTCATAGCAGGGGACTTCATCTTCCTTGCGCACCATTCGGGTGCTCATCATACAGGGGGTTTCCAGTCAAGTAGTATCACCGACCAGATGGAAGCGAGTCTTGGGAGCTTAAAGAAGACCTTAGAGTCAGCAGGAGCCTCACTGGATGATATGGTACAGATAAACCTGTACCTCAGAAGCATCGAAGATTTTCGACAGGCAAGAGAGGTTTTCTATAAGTACTTCAAGAACGGGTTTCCTGCCAGGATGGGCACAACAACCAGTTTCCTGGATCCAGCCTGTCTATGTATGCTCGATGGAATAGCGTACAGAAAACGGGATCAACAACAGTAGATCCTACACCATGCGTGCAGGCATCCGAGATTTCGCGTGGTCTCTCTATTCCTTTGAACTCCGGCCCTCCAACCCGACGCAGGCGCAGACCGGCAAGCGCCGCAGCCGGATGCTAGGTGTAAAGCGGACTATCAGCGAGGATGCATGGCGTCAACGACTCCTGGCATTCATCCGGAGTTCAAGAGCCGGAACGGGCTTCTAAGGCGGCGGACGACAGGCGCTAGACGATCTTGCCGACGACCTGATGAAACAGGAAAAGGTGCACAAAGGGCACTGCGTAGGAACGGTACATCTTCAGCAGATCGGCCCGGGACAGCCAGACCGCCTTGATCCGCAGGGGCCTGCGAGAGGCTCTATATCTCTTCACCCAGGGAAGACGGTAGATTTGCATTAGCCCCGCAATGTAGCTAAGGGCAATCCTTATCCGCAATGTGTTCGGCAACTCCATCACCTGGAACCCCAGCCGCCTGGCCGGACCATGCAGTACCGTCCAGCCATAAACCGCGATGACCCCGCCATATCTGCCATCGGCCACCTGTGTGGCCAGTAGTTTGAAGCCGTCCCTGAAATAGCGGGTAACTCCCCGCGGGAAACCCGCCGGTTGCGAGGCGGAGCGCTGCTCTTCCTGCTCATCGAACCACGCGCCATTCAGGTGCAGCTTGATGACCGGATCGCCCGGCCTGACCCGACAACCGTCCGAAAGCGTTACGGCCTCGCCCTCGTGGCGCCTCAGTTCAACGCATATCAAGCTGCTGCTTCCCCCGAGGGACTTAACGCCGAGGGCGATCGTATACATTTTGTTTATGATGGGCAGCACGAGCCGCGCAATACCCCTCAATACGGTAAGACGCCACATGTCCCGCATGTTCATTCTCACTCTCTCAGCACGCAGTTCTTGTGAGGCCAACCGGACCGGCACGATCGCCAGCCCGGCGCCCACAGCCCCTGACTAACGGATCGCCTCCTGATGCACATTGGAGATGATGTTCTTCCACTTACCCATATTGCGGGAGCGATCTTCCAGTGTGCCGACCAGTTCCACACGGATAGACGGATGGTCAACGCCAAGGCTGCGCAGCTTCTGCGTCATCTGCTCGCTAACCATACCGGAGATGCCGCCGTTCCCTTCCACGGTCATCAACCGCAATCGCAGGCCGTCCGGCTCATGTACCACCTGGTACTGCCGTATCTCTGCGAAGCTCTCCAGGACATCCCAGAAGTGGACGGGATGAACGGCCACGCGTCTCCCATCACTACCCTCAAGATAGAGCACGTCGTCATTCCGGCCGTTGATGGCCAGAATACGCCGGAAGGGCCGTCCGCACGAACACGGCTCGGGAGCCAGCACCATCATATCCGAGATCTCGTAGCGGATGATCGGCTGCGTAAAGCCGACGAGACTGGTGAACAGAATCTTGTGCCCGAGGTTCCCGTCGGGAACCGGGCGATTGTCTTCGTCTACCACCTCCACGATGCCCAGGTCTTCGAAGACATGCATCCCCTCATCCACTTCGCACTCCATGGCACGGAGTCCCTCCTGTGTGCCGTAGATATCGAACACAGAGGCTTGCCATACAGTCCGCACCTGTTGCCTCAGTTCCCGGGACAGCGGCTCGCCCCCACCGGCCACGATAGACGGTCTGATGTGCAGGCGCCCGTGAGTCTGTTCGCCCGCAAGTATCCCGAGCATGGATGGGAACCCGCGAACGATGTAAGGTTGCAGCGTATTCAACTGCTCGACAAGCTGTTCGATGGGAGCAGTAGCCGGTAGCGAGTGATAACGGTAGAGCCCGATATCCATGCTCAGCGGCAGTCGATAACTGTCGTGCAAAGGACTGGGTGAACCGATGGTCACGAGTTTGGGCCGTCTCCTTGAGAACGGCACCACTCCCATCATACTGGCGATCCGCATGCTCGCCGCTTCCTGGAGGCTCCATTCCTTCCGGTTGAAAACCACCACGGTCTTACACCCCGAGCTGCCCGCCGTGGTAAGCACACGATACTTGCCCAGGTAATACTCGTCCCCGGACACGCAGGCCATATGCTCCTGCAACCGGGACAGACGTAACCGGGGGTCGGTGACGATTTCGTCGAAGCGCTCCATGTAGGTCTTCTTGTCCATGATGGGGAAGTCGTGCAGATTGAACGGTCGACTCAACCGCCCCGTGCTCGCCAGTTCCCGGTATAAGGGAGACCGCCGAGCCGCCCAATCGAGAAGCCTGGCAAGCCGGCGCTGCTGCAATTCCTCAAGCCTCGTGCGGGTCCAGTACTCATGCCTGATAAGTGCCTGACGATATGCGACTGCTCGAGCCAGGTCTTCGATCCGACGTAACCTGTCCGGTTTGTTCATATAGTACCGCTCTCCATCTACCTCGGGGACTCCCTGCGCGGGTCATGGTCCCAAAGGTATTCATTCCCGGGATAAGTCTTACTTTAACAACTATATCGCTATACTAGGTACTTTGCATTATAGAGTCGCCTATGTGCTTTGTCAATCCCTCGCCGGATGGTCAACAATCCGCGCCATTGCTTTCTACGCTCGTGTGCTCACGAATAACACACCACCTCCAACGCCTCGATCCTATCGCGCGTCACCATCTTAAGGCAGTCTCGATGGAATGGTCATAAAACTGTACCTAAATACATAACAAATTTGTAACATTTTTGGGGAGCAGCATAGCGGCTCCTGTGGAGTGAGCGCAGGCGCAGATGTAATGGCGGACCTGACGTGCTTCAACCACCGCCGGATCTACCCGGCCCCGTCTCTCTTCCGATCATCCGGCAAGGCGTTGCCGAAGTACACTTTTGTATGGGGCCAGGGGATCTCTATCCCCTCGGCATCAAAGGTTTTCTTGAGGCGCAGTCTCAGTTGACCCATCACCGCCCACTGCTGCATGGGTTTGACATCTCCGATGACCTTGATGTCTATTCCGGAACTCCCCAGATTGTTGACCCTCAGCACCTGGGGAGGAGTCTTGATCACCTGGTGCCATGCTTCATCCGCAGCGAGTTCCTGTCCCACCCGGTTTATCACGGCTATGGCGTGGTCGAGGTCGGTGCCGTATGCGACCGAGACGTCGAGGTTGACCCTCGCGAAGTGTCTCGTAAAGTTGCTGGCCACTCTGATCTCGCCGTTGGGTATATGGTGGACTATACCGTCCAGGTCGCGCAGCACCGTCTTTCGCAGGTGCACCTCCTCCACCAGCCCGGCCACATCGGCAACTCTCGCTACGTCGCCAACCCTGTACTGGTTTTCCAAGATGATGAAGGTACCGGCGATGAGGTCTCTGATCAGGAATTGGGCGCCGAAGCCGATGGCTATTCCGACGACGCCAAAGCCGGCCAGCATAGGACCAACGGGCACCCCCAGCACCGCAAGAATCATCATCAGACCAACAACGATGATGAACACCCGCCCCGCCCCCCTGAAGACGAAGAGAAGCGTGTTGGTCCTCTTCTCCATGCCCTCCTTGCTTTCCCTGTACTTCGTCTGCGCTACCGACCGGCGGATAACGGGCGGGAGGAACTTGTTCAGAGCTAACCACAGCAGCGCTCCCACGACAGCTATGCCCAGTATTCTGGTGCCGTAGTTCATGAACCAATCCGCGACACTCGCCCAGGTCAACTCCGGCATTTGCTACCTCCGCTGCTAGACACGGTCAGCATAGATCACCTGGCCATCATTCTAACCATAATCGAGGACTTTGTATAGCTGTGCCCCGGTTCCGGTTTGTGCGTAAGCCGGGGATCTGATCAAGCCGCGCATGCCCGGCCGATCCTGCCTCAAACCGTGGGCCACCCCGGTGGCGAGTGCGGTAACGAGTTGTCACCGCTAACTGCTTGCTCTATAATTGCCACAGAGTACTGATAGATGCTGAGAACCGTATTCAGGGTATTCTTCCTCGCTTTGCTCGTGCTGTCGGCAGTCGCCGGCTTTGGCGGCACGATGGTGACCGCTTCCAATCCTGCCGACGTGCAGATTCTGCGGGTGGATGGCATCATCGTACCGGTGGTAGCCGACTACATTGACCGTGGTATCAGGCAGGCGGAAGAAACGGGCGCCGCGGTGTGTATAATCGAACTGAACACACCCGGTGGCCTTCTTGAGTCCACTCGAGAGATAGTGACAAGGATCAGGAACGCTGAGGTGCCCGTTGTGGTTTACGTATCGCCGGTGGGCGCCCGTGCTGCCTCGGCGGGGACCTTCATCACGCTCTCCGCTCATGTAGCTGCCATGGCGCCGGGCACGACCATCGGCGCGGCCACCCCTGTCGCGGCCGGAGAGATGCCACCGGACCAGCGGCAGAAGATAATCGAGGACACGGCCAGCTGGATGAGGGGCATTGCTGAGGAACGGGGCCGCAGCATAGAGAAGGCCGAGGTCACGGTAACCGAGGGCAGATCGTTCACCTACAGCGAGGCGCTGGAACATAACCTTATCGACCTGCACGCTGACAATCTGGAGTCTCTTATCGCCCGGATAAACGGATTACAGGTTGTAGTTAACGGCGAGGACGTTACCATCGATACTACAGACTATTTTACGACTAGAAACGAGATGAACGCCGCTGAAAGGTTCTTGCAGACCGTCAGCGACCCCAATATTGCCTACATCCTCTTCACCGTGGCAACGCTGGGGATCATTGTCGAGGTTTCCAACCCGGGACTGATCTTTCCCGGCGTGGTTGGCGTCATCAGCCTGTTGCTGGCGTTTTACTCGCTGGGCGTGCTCGGTGCGTACTGGGGAGGCATAGCCCTCATCTTGCTTGCCGTGGGCCTCTTCATCGCCGAGTACTTCACCGACAGCTTTGGGTTATTGACTGCCGGTGGGGCGGCCGCGCTGGTCATGGGCTCTCTGATACTGTTCAGCGACAGCCCGGGAGTAAGGGTACATCCGGGTCTAATCGCCGGAGTTACCCTGGGGGCCGTCGCCTTCGCCGTCTTCGTAGTTGGCGCCATCATACGCGGACAGAGACGGCGCAAGGCCACCGGCGCTGAAGGGATGATCGGCAGGACGGCCGTGGCAAAGACCCCGCTCGATCCCACGGGGACGGTATTGGTCCAGGGAGAATTGTGGACAGCCGTGGCCGAAGGCGGTGCAGTGGCGCCGGGCGAACAGGTTATAATCACCAGAGTAGAGGAGCTGAGACTATGGGTAGCAAAGAAGGCGGCAGAATAGGCCTCTCACCTCTGAGGAGTTCCGCATGCCCGCCATAGAGATGACCGCCCCGCTCATCATTGCCATAGTTGTCGCCATTGCCGGTGTTGTTCTCGCAATCTACGCCGTCGTGAGGGCACAACGCCGCAAACCGTCCACCGGCGTGGAATACATGGTAGGCAAGGAAGCGGTCGTGCGCAGCGCTCTCGATCCCACGGGCACAGTCCTGGCCGAGGGAGAGCTATGGACAGCCACGGCCGAAGGCAGTAAAATAGAAGCTGGAGAGGAGGTGATAATCACCGGAGTTGAAGGACTCAAATTGCGGGTGAAAGAAAAATCTAAAGGAAAGGAGAGAGAATAATGTGGCTTGTTTACTTCCTTATCGCAGTAGCAGTGATAATACTGCTGTCGGCGGCCATCAAGATCGTCCAGGAGTATGAGAGAGGAGGCATCTTCCGGCTGGGGAGATTCGTAGGCCTTAGAGGACCCGGTCTTATCCTCATTATACCGTTCATCGAGCGTATGAGGAAAGTCGACCTTCGGGTCATCACGATGGACGTTCCGCAGCAGGAGTGCATCACCATGGATAACGTCACTGTCAGAGTGGATGCAGTGATCTATTTCCGGGTGGTGGAGGCCGCAGACGCCATCTTGAGGGTGCTCGATTATGTCAAGGCAACCTCGCTGCTTGCCGCCACTACCCTGAGAAACGTCGTCGGACAATCGACCCTGGATGAGTTACTGGCCCAGAGGGACAGGCTCAATGAGAAGGTACAGGTGGTGGTCGACGAGGGCACCAATCCCTGGGGAATAAAGGTGAGCATGGTGGAGGTTAAGGACGTGCAGCTGCCGCAAACGATGCAGAGGGCGATGGCAGCCCAGGCCGAGGCTGAACGAGAGAGGAGAGCCAAGGTGGTGCATGCCGAAGGTGAATACCAGGCGGCAGAAAAGCTGTCCCAGGCTGCCGAGGTTATCTCCGGCCAGCCCTCAGCGCTACAGCTTCGCTATTTGCAGACCCTGGCCGGGATTGCCTCAGAGAGAAGCAGCGTTATCGTATTTCCTTTGCCCATGGATCTGATGGCTCCGTTTATGAGCCGCGGCGGCGCGCCGGAGAAGACCAAGTAGAACGTAGTACCCTGCGTTGACAGTCCGCAGCGAGACCGTCCGGCAATGTAATCCCGGGCCTCCCGGAAGGCTCGGGAGAGGATCACGCGGCCGTTCTGAGCAAACTGATGCGAGCCGCGCCGGGCTCATGGCCTGCGCACGGTTCCGGATCACTGCGATAACTCCATTGCAGTGTTGCCGCGTTGGTCAGGGACGTCAACCCTTTCAGTTCAGGAGGCAGCGATGACAAGCAATAGCAAGCAAGAGTGGCGTGACGGTACACTGGCTCCGGCCCTGAAGCGTGCCGCCGAGAGGCAGGAGGTGTTTGAGACCAGCTCCGGCCAAGAGATCGATGTCGTCTATACCCCGGAAGATCTGCAGGACTTCGACTACACTCGAGACCTCGGCTATCCCGGCGAGTATCCGTTCACTCGAGGCGTCCAGGCAAACATGTATCGGGGCCGAATCTGGACCATACGCCAGTACGCCGGCTTCGGCACCGCTGAGGAGACCAACCAGCGGTACCGCTATCTCCTGGATCAGGGGCAGACGGGCCTGAGCGTGGCCTTCGACCTTCCCACCCAGATTGGCTACGATTCGGACCACTCCCTGGCCATTGGCGAAGTGGGCAAGGTCGGCGTCGCCATAGACAGTCTCCGCGATATGGAGATCCTCTTTCAGGACATACCCCTCTCCAAGGTAAGCACCTCGATGACCATAAACGCCACTGCTCCGATTCTGCTGGCCATGTATATAGCCCTCGGCAGACAGCAGGGAGTCGAGCCTGCCGATCTGACAGGCACCATTCAAAACGACATCCTCAAAGAGTACATTGCCCGTGGTACCCATATATTCCCGCCCCGCCCGTCCATGCGACTGACCACGGACATATTTGCATATTGCGCCAGGCAAGTCCCTCGCTGGAACACGATCAGTATCAGCGGCTACCATATACGGGAGGCCGGTTCCACGGCAGCCCAGGAGATCGGCTTCACGCTGGCTAACGGTATTGCCTATGTGAAGGCCGCCATTGACGCCGGGCTTGAAGTAGACTCGTTCGCCCCCAGGCTGTCGTTCTTCTTCAACAGCCATCTCAACTTCCTGGAGGAGGTCGCCAAGTTCAGGGCAGCACGCCGTCTCTGGGCCAGGATCATGAGGGAGGAGTTCGGGGCCAAAGACCAGCGCTCCTGGACGCTTCGCTTTCACACTCAGACTGCGGGATGCAGTCTCACCGCGCCACAGCCTCATAACAATATCGTACGTACCGCCCTGGAAGCACTGGCTGCAGCCCTGGGAGGGAGTCAATCACTACACACCAACTCCTTCGACGAAGCCTATGCCCCCCCTTCCGAAGAGGCGGTGACCGTAGCGGTACGTACGCAGCAACTACTGGCCCACGAAAGCGGCATTGCTGATGTGGTTGATCCTCTAGGGGGAGCTTACTACATAGAGCACCTTACCAACAGCCTGGAGAACCAGGCTCGAGAGTACATCGGCAAGATCGATAGCCTGGGCGGGGCCGTGGCCGCTATCGAGCAGGGATACCAGCAGAGAGAGATCCAGGACGCCTCTTACCGCTACCAGAAGGAAGTGGAGAGCGGCAGACGCACGGTGGTGGGCGTAAACAAGTTCGTATCGCCCTATCCTGAGATAGAAGGACTGCTTCGGGTCAAACCGGAGGTAGAGAAGAGACAGCAGGAGCGGACCGCACAGCTCAGGAAAGAACGGTACAATGCTGAGGTCGACCGCACGCTTAAGCGATTGGAGGACACTGCCCGCAGCACAGACAACACCATGCCTGCCTTTCTTGAATGTGCCGAGGCATATGCCACCCTCGGAGAAATGTGTGACGTTCTCCGCAACGTGTTCTCCACCCAGAAGGAATTCCTGGTGTTCTAGACCACCTCAGCATCAGGATCAAGACTACCCTCCTGAGATCGGAGGGGTCAAGGGGAGTTACGAAATGGCCAAAGAAGTTGACCACATCGGCATCTTAGTCAGCGATCTTGATGAGGCGACGAAGCTATATCAGGATTGCTTCGGCGCCAGGATCGAAAAGACCGAGACCTTGCCCGAGCGGGGTGTAAAGGCTACAGTGCTCGCGCTCGAACGGGGCACCCGGCTGGAGCTTCTGGAGCCGCTGCCCGATACCAATATGGCAAAGGTCTTGGAGAAACGGGGGGAGGGGCTGCACCACATAACCTTCGAGGTCGATGACATCGACAGTGAGCTCAGCCGTCTGGCGGAGATGGGGGTGGAGCTGATCGACAAGAAGTCTCGCCCCGGCCTGGAGGGCATGGTCGGCTTCATCCACCCGAAGTCGCTGAGAGGGGTGCTGATCGAGCTCTGTCAGAAGGTTTAGAAGGGATCGGAGCATGGCCAAAGACAGGATTCGTGTTCTGGTAGCCAAACCCGGCTTGGACGGGCATGACCGGGGCGCCAAAGTAGTGGCCAGGGCCCTCCGCGATGCCGGCATGGAGGTCATCTACAGCGGGATTCGCCAGACGCCTGAGATGATCGTGCAGTCGGCCATCCAGGAGGACGCTGACGTCGTCGGTCTGAGTATACTCTCCGGGGCTCACCTGGAGCTCTTTCCACTGGTCACCGAAGGGTTGAGGAACCAGGGGAGAGATGACATCCTGGTCATCGGCGGCGGCATAATACCCGGGGATGACATTCAGGCCCTGCAACAGGCGGGTGTAAAAGCTATCTTCGGCCCGGGCACCTCCACAGAGGATATCGTCAGCTTCATCCGGCAGGAAGCAAGCGGCCGATAGCGGGGCCCTCAGGACTCACGCCGGGCGGTCCCGATGAGGTCCGTGATGCTATCAACCCCATTGTCCCGCATATAGCGCTCCATTTCTTCCAGTAGCGTGATACAGACACCGGGGCTGGTCAGGCCCGCTGTGCCGACCTGTACCGCCGTGGCCCCGGCCACAATGAACTCCAGGGCGTCTCTGCCGCAGGCGATGCCGCCGCATCCTATCAACGGAATGCGGGTCACCTTTGCTGTTTCGAACACCGTATAGAGGGCTAAGGGCTTGATGGCGGGACCGGATAGGCCGCCAACAGCATTCGCCAGGGAGGGACATTTCTCATCTATGTCGATCGCCATGCCCTTGAGCGTGTTAATCAGCGTCAGGGCGTCGGCTCCCGCAGCCTCCACGGCCAGTGCCACCTCTTTGATATCGGGGGCATTCGGGCTCAGCTTGACGATCAGGGGGAGGGTAGTGGCGGACCTCACAGCCGCGGTCACGCGGGCCGCCAGCTCCGGCCTCATGCAGAACTCGATTCCTCCGGCCGAGACGTTGGGACAACTGATATTGAGCTCGATACCGCTTATGCCGGGCACACCCTCCAGCTTGCTTGCCACGGCCACGTATCCTTCTACGGTCTCCCCCGCAACATTGACGATGACGGGAACCCGCCAGGTGGCCCATGTTGGAGCCTTGTCTCTGACCAAGGCCTCAACGCCGATGTTCTCGAGACCTATGGAGTTCAGCAGTCCACTCGCCGTCTCCAGGAGCCGCGGCTGAGGATTGCCTTCCCGGGGAATAAGCGTGGTACCCTTGCAGACGACCGCGCCCAGGCTCTGTATATCTGCAACTTCACCGTACTCGATGCCGTAGCCGGCTATGCCTGAGGCGATCATGATGGGATTGGACAGGATCAGCCCCCTACCATGCCGGGGGGCCAGCTGGACACGAAGGTCGGGGCGCTCTCCCATTGCCCAAGACTTTATCACCGCTCATGGCAAAAGAAAAGGACCAATCGAGGGACACGTTGGTAAACTCAGTCCAGGCAGCCATTTCTGCGCCAGCCATGTGTAGCGCCGCTCGCTACAACTACCGCCCGAAGCCCATGATAACACCTGCAAAGAGGGCATGCCTTGACAGATGCTTCGTTATGAGGGTAGATTGAGTTAACTATGATCCCTGAATCGCACCAGATCAGACCGTTTGACCCGAGTGATGTGAGAGGTGATGAGTTTCAGGCAGTGCATCAGTTCTCCAACCTGATGCGGCAGGAGTACTGGCCTGAGGATCCGCCACTGGCATTTGACGAAACTGTCGGGCACTGGCGTGGTGTGCCCGCCTTCGTTGACCGGAGAGCTTGGGTCGTTTGGGAAGGAAAACAGGCGGTGGCCCTGGGAGTAATCCGCATTGCACAGACCGAAGACAATCGGCACCTGGCTGATGCCAGCATCGAGGTCCTCCCTGGGTGGCGCCGTCAGGGAATCGCCATCCGATTACTCGGCCAGGTCGTTGCTGTGGCCGAGGCCACCAATCGTCGGCTGCTGATCGGTAACACGGATTCCCGCATTGCGGCCGGGGACGCGTTTATGACAGCCCTTGGCGCCTCCCTCGGCCTGACTATGTCGACCTCCCAACTCGACCTGATCGGTCTCGATCGGACGCTGATCCGAAGATGGCAGGAGGGCAATCAACAGCTAGCTGAAGACGATTTCGAGCTTGTCCTCTGGAAGGGCAGGTACCCGGAAGAGCATCTCGGGGCCATCGTCGACCTCCTCGGAGTCACGAACACCGCTCCCCGTGGTAAGCTCGATATTGAGGACGCTCGCTGGACGCAGGAGGAACTGCGGCAATGGGACGCGTCGGTGGTTGAAAGCGGGACCGAACGATGGACACTGGCTGTCGTCCACCGTAGGTCAGGCAAGTTTGCCGGCTACACCGAGGTGTTCTGGAACCGTCACCGGCGGGAGTTACTCAGTCAGGGAATGACGGGCGTGTTCCCGGAGTTCCGCAATCGAGGACTCGGTCGGTGGATTAAGGCGGCGATGTTGGAGGAGGTCCTGCGTGAGCGACCCTACCTCAAGCGGGTGCGCACCGGCAACGCCGCTGTGAACGCACCGATGCTCAAGATCAACCGTGAGCTTGGTTTCCGGCATTACAAGGACCAGGGTGTCTGGCAGATTGAGACTAAAGTGGCGAGGAACTACCTGAATGCGCGGCAGAAATCGGGACCGGCATCAGGCTGAGGGCGACTCACCCGCCTGTTAGCCTACATCCCCGGCGGCTATTCCCGTGCGTCGCTGACTGCCCACCAGGGTCATACAGTCTTGGCCCCGTCTGAGCAATCCGATAGTTACCGCAGTAACTCTCTCGCCGGAGAGAGACCAACTTCTCGCCCATCACATCACCCGTCTTCGTTCTTAGCTTCGGTCCTGTCCTCCTCACCCATCCTGTCCGAGACGCCGGGCCATCCCTATGCGGACGAAGCGGGTGTTGAACCCAACCTCGTCACAGGCGGCAAGCAGCGTGCGGTTCGTCGAACCCACACTGATGGTCAGGCGATCGGCACCTGACTGCCCGGCCCGGACGATGGCACGCTCAAGGAGTGGGCGCTCCAGACCCTGCCCGCGGTGCTCGGGCACGAGTTGCACCGTCAGGCGCACCGAGGCTGTCGCCGAACTCTGCACATAATCCCACAGACCGACCCAGCCTCCTCCACATATTATGCATTGATAATCGCTGTCCGCCGGTGGTGAGAAAGCCCCCAGGGCCCGCATCACGATGCCCGGATGGCGGCTGGGCGGCTCAAGGCGGGCGGCTTCCGGCTCTCGAGATGCATCACGAACGGCGAGCGCCCGCCGGTCGTATCTCTTCCGGGGCACAAGCACATAGCCCTCAGGGAGAGGAGAGGAGTTCACAGGCCCCGGATTCGCCAGCAGCATCTCGTGCCTCCGCTCGAATTCGTGAAAACCCAGTGACTCATAGAGCTTGTGAGCAGGGGCGTTGTTGTCGCGTACGTGGAGCAGCAGCCACCGGGCTCCGGAGCGTGTGGCTCTAGCCTGTAACGCCTCCATGAGCGCCCGGGCGTACCCCCGCTGCCGGTGGTCCCTGGCTACCATCATGGTGTTGACGTACCAGCTGGGCTTCATCGGATCGACAACCACCGCACCCACAGGCGCGCCACCAACCAAGCCGATCAGCGCAATGGCGGTGGGCCTCGGCAGGCGCCGCTGCAGCGGATAAAGCAGAGCCATAAGCCGTATTTGCCGCGCTAGGCCCGGCGGGTTACCGCCAAACATTTGCCGTTCGATGGAGAATGCCTCTTCCGATATCTCCAGGAGAGGACGCACATCGCGCGGTCGAAGGTCCCGGATCGTGAGTTCTTCTGTGCTACTCATGGAGCTAGAAGCGCAACAAGGCTGAGAACGGTTCGGAGCGCACACCTTATGCTGCGGCACCCACGCAGACAACCTTCGGGAACAGCTTTGTTCCTGAGCTAAGTACCAACGCTCCTCATTTCAGCGTGGACGCCTGTTGCCTCGGAATACGAAATCTAAGACTGTCCCAGCAGACCCCTGGCCACCTGGGCTGCCTTCTTGCCGGACAAAAGCATACCGCCGAAGATCGCCCCCATCCGCGGAGACCCAAAGACGGCGTTGGCCGTCATGCCAGTAACCACCAACCCGGGATATACTTCCCTTGTGTTGTCCAGTATCTCGCTTTCCCCTCTTTCTGCCCACATGAACCCTTCTCCCGCCACGTCCCCGGTCTTGGTCCTGAGCTTCGCCCCTGCCTTCTTCACCACCATACGGCACACCTCGGCATCATGTCCTGTGGCATCCACAGCCACCCGGCACTTCACAGTCAGGGGGTCTACGTGCAGCCTGGACCAGGAGGTGGCACTCCAGTTCAGGACCAGTCCCGAAACCCGGTTGTCGCCCCGTGTCATCACATCCTCAACACTGATCAGGTTGAACACCCTCGCGCCGGCCTTTATGGCTTTGGCGCAGATGGTCGAGGTGGCCTCCAGCGAATCAGCGATGTAGTACCCCGGCGCGTATTCCGATGCCGAAACATCGAACTCGTCCAGTATCCGCTTGCCCTCTTCCTGGACGACGATGCGGTTGAACATCATCCCTCCTCCGGGCATACCACCGCCGACGCGGAGATGGCGCTCGAATACTGCCACCTTCACCCCCTCCCTCGCCAGGCTGTAGGCGGCGACCAGGCCCGACGGTCCCGCCCCGGCTATAGCAACATCCACCTCCATCGCTTCCATGAAGTCCTTGAGGTAACTCTCGACAATGGCACGAGAGATGACAACTTCATCCATGGTTAGTTAACCTCCCTTTGATCACACAAGTGGTCGCAATCGAGACGCGACCGCCAGTATAGTCCTATCGACACTCGTTGTCCAGCCACTCAAGATACTCTTCACTGCCAACGACAATCGGCAGGGCGATTATCTCGGGCACCTCGTAGCTGTGCGCACCCTTGACCAGGTCCACCACTTCAGGAAACAGGGCCGCCTTTGTCTTGATGATGAGAAGACTTTCTCCGCCAGAGTCGAGCTCGCCTTCCCACCAGAAGACCGAGTCCACTCTGGGCACGATGTTTACACAGGCCGCTTTTCTCGCCCCCACCAATAACCGGGCTATCCTGTGACCTTCTTCTTCGCCGCTTACGGTGACAAATACGACCAGCCTCTCCACTTCTTTCATCTCCCGGCACCTGCCCTGAGCATTTTATCTACGGCCGCCCTGGCTCGGACGCGTATCTCCTCGGGGACCCTCACCTCCGGCTCCATTTCTTCCAGCGTCCAGACGATCTTCTCGAGCGTAATCGACTTCATGTTCGGGCAGATGGCCTGTTCTGAAACCGGGATGAACCTCTTGCCCGGGTTCTCCTTTCTAAGCCGGTGTATTATACCGATCTCCGTGCCCACGATCATATCCGCGACGTCGTCTCTCCGGGCATATCTGCACATCCCACCTGTGCTGAGGACTTCATCCGCCAGTCCTATGACTTCCGGCCGGCACTCCGGATGCACCACCAGCCTGGCTCGAGGGTATTCTTGCTTGAGTTCTCTCACCCTGTCGGCCGTAATACGGGCGTGAGTAGGGCAGAACCCGGGCCACAGGATCAGCTTCCTGCCCGTCCTAGCACTCACGTATTGCCCCAGGTACTGGTCGGGCACAAATATGATCTCGCCGGCATCAAGGCTCTCCACGATCGCGACGGCGTTGGCAGAGGTACAGCAGATGTCCGACTCGGCCTTCACTTCCGCCGAGGAGTTGACGTAGCAGATCACCAATGCCCCGGGATGCTCCCTTTTCTTCTCCCGCAGGCGCTCGGCCGTAATCATATCCGCCATGGGACAGCCGGCATGCACGTCAGGGAGCAGCACTACCTTCTCGGGACAGAGAATGGACGCCGTTTCCGCCATGAAGTGCACACCGCAGAACACGATCACAGCGGCGTCCGTCTCCGCGGCCCGCTGACTCAACTCCAGGGAATCGCCAACGAAATCGGCAATGTCCTGCACTTCGCCCAGTTGGTAGTTATGAGCAAGAATGACGGCATCCCTTTCTATCTTCAGGCTCCGTACCTTCTCGATCAGTTCAGCATCCCTGTCTTGCATTGCTCGCTATCCTCCAATCGTGCGTATAGACGTTCATTCTTCGTCCCCTAACGAAGCCGACAACGGTCACCCCCAGGTCGGAGGCCAGTTTCAGCCCCATGTCCGTAGGAGCGGACCTCGACACCATAATGGGCACGTTTCTTCTGGCCACTTTGATCAATATCTCCGAGGACATCCTCCCGCTGGTGACCACTATGCGGTCGTCGGTAACGATATCATTGAGGATGCATTCGCCGAAGACCTTGTCCACGGCGTTATGCCTGCCTATATCCTCGCTGAACACCAGAATACCTCTGGTATCGCACAGGGCGGCACCATGCACCCCTCCGGTTGTGCGATAAACGCTGGAGCGCCGTTGGAATTCGCTCACCAGAGCCAGGACCTCAAGAGTTGATACCTCAACCCTGGATTCGACCTTCAGCCGGCCTTGAGCATCACTGGCGCTATAGAAATGGGCCCCCCTCCCACATCCTGTAGTTATCAACCTCTTGAACATAACATCCCGGGCCACCTCTTCACCGCCTTCGGTTTCCACCCGCACCACTCCTCTCTGATCATCGACCAATATCTTCTTGATCTCATCCTTCCTGTTAAGAAATCCTTCCGAGAAAAGGAAACCAACGGCCAGATACTTCAAGTTCGTCGGCGAACAAAGCAAAGTCACGAGTTCCTGGTTGTTCAATACGATAGTCAGGGGGAACTCCCTGGCAACTACATCGTCGACGCTGCTACTACCCTTTTCGGTGAGCTTCAGTATGGAAAACGTGTCTATCTCACTGTTCACTGGTTTCTACCCTTACCCGGTCTCCAGCCCTGACGATGCCACCCCGGAGCACTCTGGCGAATATCCCCTCTTTGGGCATGATGCACTTCCCCGTCTGCTGAAAGATAGCACAGCCGGCATGGCATTCCTTCCCGATCTGTGTAACCTCCAGGAGAATGCCATTTCCAATGGATAACTCGGTGCCCACAGGTAGCGATGCCAGGGCCAGTCCTGCGGTGGTGAGATTCTCAGCAAAAGCCCCGGGACCTACTTCGAAACCAAGTCCTATCATCTTATCGATGCTTTCCATGGCCAGGAGGCTCACCTGGCGGTGGCTGGAGCAGTCGGCGTGGGAGTCCCCCACAAGACCGAAATCCTCTCTCAGCACACCCTCGGCTATGGGCTCCTTTGTAGTGCCCTTCTCCTCGCTCCTGCAAACCGCGACTATCTTGGCCTCCAGCATACTGCTTTACCTCGCTACTTACGTGAGTGACATATCTTCGAGACTGCAGTCTTTGCGGCTCTTCTTAGATAAGGGATGGGATCCTCCAATCTCCTCAGGTCTGGCACACATCTCTCGTCTCCTATATCACCTAGTGCTTTGATGGCGTACTGGCGGACCTGTGGCTTTGCGTCAGCCAAGAGCTTAGTCAGCGACTCTACTGCATCAGAATCTCCGATCTTGCCCAATGCAGACGCTGCCAATCGCCTCACGTTTCCGTCAGGGTCTTCTGTCGCCTTGCACAGAACTCCTACAAACAGTGGGTTCTTGGTTTTGCCCAACAAGTATGCTGCCTTTGCGCGCTTACTCCCGTCAGAACTGTTCAACAGTGTCAACACAGTGCTCTTACGATCTACGTCGTCTGCGAGTTCCAAGGTGCCTGTCTCTTCAAGATACTCTGTGTGGCGAGCGAAGGCATGAACGGCACAAACCTGCAGATAACACCGGTTGTACATCTTCGCAAAGGGCCTTGCCAGGCCTACACGGACAAAGACAAGACTCCTGCTAAGTGTGCGCGCCAACTCGCTGCTGATCATCTCTGTAGCATGTCCTTCACATCTCTGGCTGTCACAGTACTCCCTGAATGCCAGGTCTGTAATCGGCAGGTCATAGACCTCTCCCGTGGCATCCGCAAACTTAATCCGGTATTCATGTCTCCCATATTGCGTCGACGAGTATTCAACGGCGAGGACTTCGCCAACTCTCACCGTCCCGATTGATCTATTCCCCTCTCCTTCATTCACATACTGCTTGCTGTGGACGTCCGCATCAAAGATAGCCTCTACCGATTCGTCAAGCAGCCTCGTCAAGAGCGCCATCTGCTCTCCGTTAGACAGAGTCCCTACCAATCTTGGTCGACAACGCGGATCCATCTCCCAGTCCTCAGTGTGCGGCGGCCTGTGTACGGGGCGCACAAGATCGAATTCGATCACCGCAAACGGTACGACTACACGCCTGCCATCCTTGTCCACCAAGTGATGCTCCTGCATACCTGTGGGACCAATATCGGGCCTCACTCCGTTGCCGTCTTCATCGACGCCGAAGATGCACACCCTATCTCCCTTCATCCTCGTCAGGTCAGTTATTGTAAGGTGTTTCTTCATAGGTGCGTCACTTCGATATCCCCCCAGTGCTCCTGGAGATACTGCGTTAACAGCCTCCTGTGACACTTGTCGGGTGATGCTTCGGAGCAAAGCAAGCACGTCTCTCTTTCAAAGAACGACCTGCCAAGTCTGTCCAGCGCGTTTCTGCTGGCAAGCAGCTCAGTGTACTCTCTGGCATAGGCATCCCAGTCCTTACTCTCTGCATACTCATCCTTCATCTCCTTCGTGGGCGCCAGGAACTCGAGATGATGATAGTCTGCACCGCACAGCTCCCCCAGAAAATACTTCAGGTCATCTCGCTTAGCAAATCCGGCAAGCTGAGACACATTGTTGATCCGTACATCAACGACCTGCTTGATGCTGTTTCTTCTCAGAGTCTCGAAGAACTCGACGGCACTCTTCTTGGTGAACCCAATAGTGTAGACTCTCATTGTACTTAGATCAGAGGAGGCTGAGTTGAGCTGCCTCCTTCTCAGCTTTCTCAGTTGATCTATCGCCCCTTATGTGATACACAGCCACGCCCCTGTCCAGTAACGTCTGGGCGACAAGATGATGCCGATGACACCTGTGAGGGTCTTCCTCACTACACATTATCGCCACGCTATTCCTTTGTCCCAACTCGATCAGCCTCGAAATCCCTTCCTGATACCAGACCCGCTCCATGACTCTTTGGTAGACGATCTTGCCATCATCATAGCACTCATCGTCTCTCGGCCTTCCACCGAGTACGTTTCCCACATCTTCGTCGGCCAAGCACACATACTCAATGCCCGCGACACGCATCTTCTCTCGTATGTTATGCATGCTGAACTGAGGCGCATACTTACTGAACGGAGTGCTTCTCACATCCACGACGACCTCGATACCGTTCAGCAGTGCAATGAACTCATCAAGGTCGATATTGCTATGTCCGACTGTATATATGTTGTCTGGGTTCGAGGTTTCCCCTCTCTGCACGTGGCACCGCCCTATCTGCCCCCGCCGCATCTAGGCGGACGCGGGACAGCATTTCCATTAGCTCCTGTCGTCAGGGCTACCCGAATTCTACCACAAACCGACCTTCTCTCGTTCCGAGCATTCCGCTATAAGAGTGAGAAGACATAGCCCAGGAGCACAGCCATAGCGCTGACGACTGCCAGGTAGGTCGCCAGGATCCTGCCGCCGAACTCCTTTCTCAGCACCAGGATGGTCGCCCAGCTGGTGATGGGACCCACCAGTAGTATCACCATGCCGGCGCCCACGTTCATCCCCTGTGCAATAAAGGCATCGACCAGCGGAACACTGCCCGTAGAGCAGATATACACTATGATGCTGAAGCCCAGGCTAAAGAGATAGCCCAATCCGGCGCCGAGATAGGCACCCACAAACTCTCCGACGGGAGGAATCACCACCACCAGTGCCGCCAGGGCCACGCCCAGAAGCAGCCACGGACCGATGTCCCTGACCATGTCCACAAAGGCATATCTAAGGGCATGCTTAACACGATGACCGACGTTGCGAGCACTGGTTCCTATATAATCGTCGGGTTTTTCCTCAAAAGCCCGCCGACAATGGGCGCAGCAGAAGTAGAACACCTCACCACGGCATTCTGTCTGCGACGCCTTCTCTACTTCCACACTCATGCCGCAGACCGGATCCCTGGCTACCAGTTCATCCTGAGGAGAGATTCGCGCGCTGAGCTCCGTCGCATTCGCTACCAGTCCCATAGCCAGACCCATCAAGATCACGGCAAGGTACAGGTACGCTGTGAACCCTATACCCAGCAGGGCATAAGAGACCAGCAGGGCTGTGATAGAAGTCGCGGGCGTGGCCACCAGAAAGGCCAGGACCGAGCCCAACCTCGCGCCCTTGCGGTGCAGACTCAAGGCCACCGGAAGAGCGCCCAGGCAGCAGAGGGGGATGACTGTCCCGGCAAAGACGCAGTAGAGAAGCGGCCTGATGCCACCTCCCCCCAAGTGTCTTTCCACCCACTCAGTAGAGACGAACTCGTGGATCAGACCGCTTAGCAGCAGCCCTATCGCCAGGAAGGGCAGTACGTCAATCAGATAACCCGCGAGTTCCAGGAAATACTCGATAACCAATAATCTACCTACGGAGGTCCGAGCAAGGACTGTCTACTCCTATGCCGGCACCGGTAGGCACCGCCACGGCAAGCCGGGCCGTACTCCTTGCTGCCCGGTCCCCTTTCCGCGTTTCGGCGCAGTTGCAGCCCGTCCGTCATCTACATGCCTTAACGGTGACGCTTAGCATCTTCAGAGGTGCACGGCTTCCTTCCTCTTCCATGTGAAACCCCTTGCTGGACAGTATTTGCGCCTCCCGAAAGCCGGCTTCCCTTATCTCTCTCAGGTATTCCTGCTGCTCAAGAGCCCCGCCGATACAACATGCCCAGGCATCGGCATCATCCTTGATCTCGGCAGGGAGCGCTTTCTCGGAGACTATGTCCGAGACCATGAGCCTGCCCCCCGGCTTCAAGACTCGATACGCTTCCCGAAAGACCCTGGCCTTGTCCGGTGAGAGATTGATGACGCAGTTGCTTATGACCACATCCACAGATTCATCCTTGACCGGGAGATTCTCGATCTCGCCCAGGCGAAACTCCACATTATGGTAGCCATGGTCTCCGGCGATGCCTCTCGCCCTATCCACCATCTCCTCCGTCATGTCAACTCCGATCACCCTGCCGGCGGGACCGACTCTGTCCGCCGCCAGAAACACATCCACCCCGGCTCCCGACCCGAGATCCAGGACCACTTCGCCGGCTTTGAGTTCGGAAATGGCGGTCGGGTTACCACAACCTAAGCCCATAATCGCCTCCTGCGGGATGCTGGTTAGCTCCGACCTCGAGTATCCCATAGCCTCGGCCTGCGACAGTGGGCTGGCATCACAGGCAGAGCAGCAGCTCTCCCGGTCCTGCCCGGCTATTTGAGCGTATCGACCTTTAACTACCTCTTTGATTTCCTTCTTCTTCATAGTGTCCCTCCTTATACTTGCGTAGCATTAACTCCCTAATTATTGCGGAGTCAACATTCAGGATCAACCCGGTCATGTTCACCCTGGCCCGCCTTCTATCGTTCCTCCCCCCATGACCACTGCACCGTTGTAGAAGACCACTGCCTGGCCCGGAGTGATCGCCATCTGGGGCTCGTCGAATCTCACGCGAACCCTGCCTTCGTCTATCGGGATTACGGTTGCTTCGGCCTCACTGTGAAGATATCTTATCTTCGCTCTTGCCCTCACAGGCTGAACCGGCTTCTCTGCTATCCAGTTGAGGTCGGAGGCTGTAAGCTCATCGCTGTACAACTCCTCTTTGCGGCCTACTATGATGGCATTATTCTGCGGGTCAATACGGACCACGTATAGCGGCTCCCGCGCTGAGACGCCGAGCCCCTTGCGTTGACCGATGGTGTAGAACTGAATGCCCCGGTGTTCTCCGAGGGTGTTTCCCTCCACATCCAGTATCGGTCCCGGCTGCACCGCATCTTCCTCCAGGAAGGCATTACGCACGGCAGTGAAGTCCTGGCTCTCGGGTCTGGCATGCACGGCCAGCTCGAGATCACAGGCTTTCCTTCTCACCTCTTCCTTGGTGTAGTCGCCCACAGGAAAGAGCGAGCGGCCAAGCTGCTCCTGTGATAGCGCATAGAGGAAATAGGTCTGGTCCTTCGGCAGATGTCTCGCCTTCTTGAGCACATGCCGGCCCGAGTTCAGGTCGCATTCGACGCGGGCATAATGACCGGTGGCGAAGTGATCGAACCCTATTCCGATACCGACAGCCTTTCTGCCCAGGGCGGCGAACTTGATGTCGCGGTTGCACCTTATGCAGGGGTTGGGAGTTCTACCCCGCAAGTACTCACGACCGAAATAGTCCAGGACGTGTGACCTGAATTCGTCCCTGAGGTCAATTACACGCAGGGTGATCCCCAGAATCCCGGCCACCATTCGAGCGTCTTCTATATCCTGTTCGTTGCCCGGACCGTAGCAGCCGCGGCGGATCACCTTTCCAGGCAACCCCTCATCATCCCATATCCTCATAGTCACACCGGTAACCGAATAACCCTGCTCCTTAAGAAGAGCAGCAGCAACTGAGGAGTCCACTCCTCCGCTCATAGCTACCAGTACTCTTTCCATGGTATTCACGGGCCGGATGGTCTGCGGCACTGGTGGACAGATTGGTTCCACGCAAGGAGGGGGCGCCTATGCATCAAGGCGCCGTCAGAGGATGCCTACGTCTTCCTCGACCTGTAGTCCTCGATGGCTGATTTGAGCGCGTCCTCGGCTAGAGAAGAACAGTGCATCTTGGCCGCCGGCAGCCCGTCCAAAGCCTCAGCTACCGCCTTGTTGGAGATCTCCAGGGCCTCCTCTATGCTCTTCCCCTTCACCAGTTCGGTGGCCATGGAACTGGTGGCAATAGCCGCCCCACAGCCAAAAGTCTTGAATTTGGCATCAACGATGACATCATCCTTAATCTTGAGGTATAGTTCCATAACATCGCCACATATGGGGTTCCCAACCCGCCCCACGCCATCGGGGTTCTCGATCTCGCCTACGTTGCGCGGGTTCCGGAAGTGGTCCATGACCTTGTCGCTGTATGCTGAGGATACGTTACTCATCTCTTATGTCTCCTCTTGATCTTGTCGTCACCCCTCGATCCCAAGCGCACCACTTCCCCACACTCCCGGCACCTCGTCCTCTCCGAATCGCCCTTAAGTATAGCCTAAGACCCCTCGCGTGGAGAACCCCTATCGTCAACCGTGAAGGTGGTGGGAAGGTATCTGATATAGCAGCCACTGCTGTCTTCTGGCTGCATCCAGAGCTATAGCAGACTACTCGTCTCCCGCAATATGGCGGCCCACACGTTCCCGGCTCTCCCCGAGGTTGATGCCGATGAACTCGACTTCTCCACCCTTCTCCTCGTAAGCTGCCTGGAGATACGGCTCCTGTGACACACAGGCATGGCACCACGTCGTCCAGAACGTTAGCAGGATCCTCTTCCCTAGAAGCTGGCTCATCTCCACCGTCTGCCCATCGAGAGTGGCTAGGATGAAGTCGGGAGCTACATATCCGATCTCCGGCGCCACTTCCGAACCGGCAGGTTCAGCCTCCTCCGCAG
>SL_5KL_010_SEDDRAFT_10000232_pt1 | contig 35690 bp, 31 predicted proteins | sample SodLakKL_010_SED_FD_9118 | JGI IMG/M metagenome (IMG submission 9118) | reverse complement strand
GAAATTACCGCCCTGATCGGCCGTTACTGTTTTTACCTCCATCTTAATCACAAATAACATCCCCTCTCAACTCACTTTTCTGTATTCTATCATAGATTGATCAATCATTAAACCGGGTTAACAGGACATAGCAAACTGTTTTATGGGGCCTGGCTCTATCAATCTTTTTAGTCCGCAGCACTTATTAGGGCCAAAAATATTTAAAATAAGTGAATTTTAGCCACAATTAAGGTTTATTATGCTATATTATTCTATATAGTCACGCTGGTTTTAAAATTGATCTAAAAAAGGAGAGTCAGTTATGCACCATATTAAAATTGTTACCGACAGCACTGCAGATCTTTCTAAAGAGCAAGTTGAAAAGTATGGTATCAAGGTTATTCCACTTATCGTTACTTTCGGCACAGAATCTTTTTCTGACGGCGTAGATCTTTCGGCAGAAGAATTTTACAGCAAACTTACCTCGGGCAGCGAATTGCCGAAGACTACCCAGCCTTCCCCGGAAGTGTTCCGCCAGACTTATGAAGAAGTCGCTTCAGGAGATGAAGTTATTATCAGTGTCCACATTTCAGCCAAGCTAAGCGGGACCCTGAATTCAGCAGAACTTGCCTCCAAAATGGTCGAGTCCAGGGTTTCTTTAGTTGATACCAGGACCGCTTCTCAGGGCGTCGGGCGATCCGTGCTGGTGGCCGCAGAAGCTGCCCAGAGGGGAATGGAGGTTGAACAAATCTTGGACGTCGTCAACAAATCTATTGCCCAAACTTTTAGCGTCTTTGCCGTCGATACCCTGGAATACCTGCAGCGCAACGGGCGTATTGGCAAAGCCGCCTCCCTGCTCGGCTCATTGCTTCAAATCAGGCCCATCCTCTACGCTGATCCGGAAGGAATGGTCGCTCCATATGACAAGGTGCGGGGCCGTTCACAGGTTATTCCAAGCCTGGTCAAGGCCGCTTTAAAAAATGTCAGCACCGAACACCCGGTTAATCTTTCCGTAGTTCATACCGTGGCCGAAGATAATGCCAGGAAACTTTTGGAAGAATTACAGAAACACTATGAGATAGCAGATCTTCACATCGGCATGGTCGGACCGGCAATCGGGGCCCATATCGGACCGGGAGCGGTAGGTTTAATGATTCAACCCTCTTTTGAAACCCTGCTCGATTCTTAAAGCCCCCGTCGGGCGCTTGTGAGCCGGTTCATTAAAATTCTTTAACCATTACATTTATCGGGCTCCTGGATACTGGAGCCCTGATTTTTTTCTTGAATCTGAATTTTGCTAAATTGACACAATATTGACATATGATTAAATAATATGTATAATGTTTAGCAAAGGACATATCATTGAAAGGAGGAGCGCTGTGGAAAGCGTATATAAGGTAATCGAACTAATTGGCACCAGTGATAAGTCATGGGAGGAAGCGGCCCGGGTAGCGGTAAGCACTGCTTCGAAAACTCTTCGCGACCTGAGAGTAGCCGAAGTAAAAGAAATGGACGTTAAAATAGAAGAAGGTGATATTGTCTTCAGGGTTAAAATGGATGTCTCCTTCAAGTACCATGGAGAATAAGCTCCTAACTGTAAGTAAGGTTTAAGTTCAAGACATTACAGAGAAAGTGGTATCACGCCCGGTACCACTTTCTTGCATGCAAAAAGGGCAGTCTTTTTCTTCTTGAGGACCCGAAAAAACTCTTCCCTTAAATTTTTTGACAGAATAGATTTATCAGGTTAAGATATTTGTAGTATAGCTATAATTAAAATAGATATACTATTAATATTACCGGCGGGAGGTTGAGAACACTGCAGCTCTCTACAAAAGTCCGTTACGCAGCAAGGGCAATGATCGAGCTGGCCGTACGCTATAATGTGGAACCGGTCCAGTTAAATGATATTGCCTGCAGGCAGGATATTTCCGTTAAATATTTGGAGCAAATCATGGCCCCCTTACGGGCCCGGGGGTTTGTGCGCACTCAAAAAGGGAGCCGGGGCGGCTACCATCTGGCCGTAAAACCGGAAACTATTACCCTCTACGATATCGTGGAAAGCATTGAAGGTTCAATTGCCCCCGTGGCCTGTGTAGATGATGAATCCTGCCCAAGAATTGATCAATGTGTAACCCGTTCGGTATGGATGCGGGTTAAAGAGGCGATGAAAAAAGAATTGCAGGCCCAAACCCTGGCCGATCTGGCAAAGAAGCAGGAAAAAACTTACCTCACAAAACAATAAACAGATTTACTGTTTTCTGTGGGCGCAATAACCTTTCCTGGTTAACAGCTCTAAGGCCTGCTGCTGGTGATCCTGGTTCCTGAAACCGAGCCTGATGCTGCCGCCGGCCAGTTCGCGCACATGCATGATTTCAATAGCATCGATATTGATTCCCGCCTCTCCCAGCAGTCCGGCAAGATGGCCAATGGCCCCGGGTGTATCCCTGATCAAAACCACCACTTCATATAGTTCCGGGAGGATGCCCCGACCCCGGTAGGGAATATCCCGCCGGTAATCGCGTCCTTCCCTGAAAAACTCTTCAATTGCCTCCGCATTACCTTCAGCAAGGTATTTTTTGATAGAGTCAATGCTGTCCCTGAAAGAAGAGAGGGCCTTACTGAGGGCCCTGCTGTTGCTGAGACAGATATCCCTCCAGAGGCCAGGATTGCTTAAAGCTATCCTGGTGCTGTCCCTAAACCCTCCTGCCGCCAGGGTCTGAATTAGTTCCTTGTTTTCTGTCCCCGCCACGCTTTGAACCAAAGCAGCAGCCACCACCTGGGGCAGATGGCTGACTGCGGCAACAACCCGGTCATGAGTATCCGGATCGAGAATCAGGGTCTGAGCTCCGGTTTCCCGGAGCATCTTTTCAAGGTTATCCAAAATTGGTGCGGGACAACCCGGGGCAGGGGTCAGGACGTAAATGGCATTTTCCAGCATGGCCGCATCGGCAGCCATGATGCCGCTATCTTCGGATCCGGCCATGGGGTGCCCACCGATAAAATGAACCGAAGGTGGCATAAGCCCTGCAGTTTCTTCCATGATCCAGCTTTTTGTGCTGCCCACATCGGTTATAACTGCCCCTTCCCAGACAGCAGGCAGTATTTCTCTGAGCAGTTCAACGGTGCTTAAGACAGGAACGGCAAGGATGATTAGATCGGCTCCCCTGGCAGCTTTTGCAGGGGTGCCTGCCACTTCATCCACCGCCCCTTTTTTCAGCGCTGCTTCCAGGGACCGGCGATCACGATCGTACCCGGCAATCGATTCGACCAGGCGCCTTTCCCGGAGGGCAATGCCCAGACTTCCGCCGATCAAACCAGTGCCAATAAGGGCGGCCCGTTTATAGAAAAATCCGCTGTTAGAGAAGCCTGCCTGCATTTAAGGCCACTCCTTTTAGATCCCTGATTAATGTCTTGAACTGGGCCGGATTCAAGGACTGGGGCCCGTCTGAAAGGGCCTCTTCAGGGTTGGGGTGGACTTCGATCATCAAACCGTCGGCGCCTGCCGCAACAGCCGCCTTGCTCATTGCCGGTACCAGGGAAGAATGACCGGTGCCGTGACTGGGATCTACAATTACCGGCAGGTGGCTCAACTGTTTGACCAGGGGCACGGCGCTTAAGTCCAGAGTATTGCGGGTATAGGGCTCAAAGGTACGGATGCCCCGTTCACATAAAATAACCTCGTAATTACCGCCGTTTAAAATATATTCCGCAGCCATCAGCCATTCTTCCACCGTGGCGGAAAGCCCTCTTTTCAAGAGGACCGGCTTGCGGATTCTGCCCAGCTCCCGCAAAAGAAAATAATTCTGCATGTTGCGAGCTCCAACCTGGAGAATGTCCGCGCATGCGGCTACTTCACTCACGGTAAACTGGTCCATCACTTCAGTTACAATCAATAGTCCGGTTTCGGAACGGACCCTGTCCAGGTATTCAAGACCCTTTATTTCCAGGCCCTGGAAGCTGTAGGGAGAAGTACGGGGTTTAAAAGCCCCGGCCCGGAATACCTGGGCGCCGGCTTCTTTGACCGTATTGGCGGCTTCCATCAACTGCGCCTCACCTTCAACAGCACAGGGGCCGGCCATAACAATCAGTTCGCTCCCCCCGATTGTGGTATGCCCCAGGTTTATGACCGTATCATCGGGGTGAAATTCCCGCCCGGCCAGTTTAAAGGGTCGGGTGATGAATACAACCCGCTCTACCTGGGACATGGCCTCGAGGGCCTGGGCCGCTTCTTCGCGGCGCTGTCCGATAACCCCGATGATGGTACGCCTCTCACCAATGGAAAGGTGGACCCCGTAACCCATTCTTTTTAGTTTATCAGTAATCCTGCTGACATCATCCTTCGAGGCATCAGGATTCATAACGACAATCATTGGCTCAATTGCTCCTTTCGCTCAGGCCGACTATGTTTAGAGCAGTAGTTCGGCAATTTGAACTGAATTGGTGGCCGCTCCTTTGCGGATATTGTCCGCCACTACCCATAGATTTAACCCGTATTCGATGGAATGGTCGGCCCGGATGCGGCCCACATAAACAGCATCGTCGCCGTCGGCATATAGAGGCATTGGATAAAGGAGCTGATCAGGATCATCCTCTACTTTTACACCGGGCGCTCTTTTGAGCAGGTCACGGGCTTCTTCCGCGGTTATGCTGCCTTCAAACTCTACGTTTAAAGCCATGGAATGCCCGTTAATAACCGGCACCCTGACCGTAGTTCCCGTCAGCGCCAACCCGGGCAACTCCATGATTTTTCTGCTTTCGTTGACCATCTTGATCTCTTCCCTGCAGTAATCGTCTTCTACAAAAACATCCAGCTGGGGCACCAGGTTAAAAGCAATCTGGTAATTGCGCCGGGCTCCTTTTTGGGGGATATATTCAGCCTTCACTTCNTGGCCGTCAAGAAAAGCGCGGCTCTGATCTTTTAGTTCATCAACCGCTTCCCGGCCGGCCCCGGACACAGCCTGATAGGTGGCGGCAACGACTCGTTTAAGGGGGACCCTGTTTTGGAGGGGCTGTAAAACAACGACCATCTGGATCGTCGAACAGTTTGGATTAGCGATGATTCCTTGATGCTTTCTGGCAGCTTCAGGATTAACTTCGGGCACGACCAGTGGTACGTCATCGTCCATCCGGAAAGCATTGCTGTTATCAATGACCACCGCTCCCCTTTTGGCCGCCTCCGGGCCATACTCTTTGCTGATCGATTCTCCGGCGCTGAAAAAGGCATAATCGACACCGTCGAAAACGGCGGGCGCTATTTCTTCCACCCGGTAATCCTTACCGCCCACCATAACGGATTGGCCGGCCGACCTGGCCGAGGCCAGCAGTTTAAGGCCGCTGTAAGGAAATTTGCGTTCGGCCAGGACTTCGACCATCTTCTGGCCCACCATCCCGGTTGCCCCGACTACCGCCACTTTAACTTTGTTCGCCATAGTGCACCTCCCGGTTGCATCCTGCGCTCTTGTTTACAGCTATCATTTTCTTATTGCCCAGGGGTTTCGCATTCCACTTCTGCTTCCCAGTCCTCGATCACCTCTGTAATGACCGGCTTGTAGGAGGGATTATTTTTAGCCCGTTTATCCCAGCTGCGGATAAAGAAAAATATCACGGCCATAACGGCAAACCCGGCCCCGACTGCATTAAGTTCCTGGTTACCGGCAAGGCCTAAATGGTCCGAAAGGGCCAGCCAGGAGAATATCCCCGCTATCAGGCCGCCCAGGGGGACCATGTAAAGCATAAACGATATAAAGAGCATCCTTCTATCGTCTGTTTCCAATAGCACCCGCTGGCCTTTTTCAGCCCGGATCGGGTTCAGGACCTCGATTTCGGCATCGCTTTTACCGGCTCCGCTTAAAATACCGCAGCGGCCGCACTTTTCGCAGGCCTGATGCCTCTGCATGGCCACTGTGGCAGTTTTTCCCTTAGTCTCGGTAACAAGCCCGTACTGTTCCATAGTTGTTCACTCCCGGGTATACATATCCGCCATCCCGGTCTGCTGAAGCCCGGTCCGGTTTATTTATAAATCTTAGCACAACAGCTCACCGGTAACAAGTGAAGGAGCCGGATCTGTTGTTGTTTAACAAAAAGGGCACCGGCCCCGGTGGGGCGGTACCCGAAAAGTTTCCTTTATATTTATCGCGGGCCTGAATTAGCCTTTGAACCACAGCAGGCCCCTGTTGTTGTTTGTGATCAGCCGGCCGATTATTTCAGGGCTAGGCAAAGGCTTCGGAAATCTCCTTCAGCTCGGCATAGCTGAATACCGGCCCATCCTTGCAGACATACATGTTCCCGGCGTTGCAGCGCCCGCATTTGCCGATCCCGCATTTCATCCTGTTTTCGAGCGTGGTGTAGATCTGGTCGTCTTCAAAACCCAGTTTTTTCAGGTTTTCCAGGACAAAGCGAATCATGATCGGCGGGCCGCAGGTTACGGCTATGGTATTCTCCGGGGAGGGGTTGACGTCCAGCAGGATCTGGGGTACGAAACCGACATTATGATCCCACTGTTCTTCCTCAATATCAATGGTCAGGTGACAGGAAAGCTCATCATCCTGGGCCATATCTTCGAATTCTTTTTTAAAACAGAGGTCTCCCGAAGTCCTGGCGCCGTAAATCATGGTCAGGCCGCCGTATTGATCATAGTTGGCCTTGACATATTCCACCACCGGCCTCATCGGGGCCTGACCGATCCCCCCGCCAATGGTCAGGACATGTTTGCCTTCCCATTCGTCTAAAGGAAAACTGTTGCCATAGGGGCCCCGGACGGTCATCTTGTCCCCCGCCTCCAGCTGGTGCAGGGCCTGGGTCACTTTGCCCATTTTCATTACCGAAAAGCGCAGGAACTCACCCTCGGTGGGAGAGCAGGAGATGGAGATCATGCTTTCGCCGACCCCCAGCACACCGATCATGGCGCACTGCCCCGGGCGGTGGCTCCAGTTCTTGCGGACCTCTTCGTCGTCAAAGACGACCTTGAAAGTCTTAATCGCCCTTTCACCGCCGGTTTCAAACCAGGTATCCTCTACTGTAGCATGGTACGGGATGTAGGGGTTGTCGTTGGTTTTCATAGCGCCTCCTTCACCTGCCTTAAAATTTCAACAATGTCGATATTCACGGGGCAGAGGTTGATACAGCGGCCGCACCCGACGCAGGCTATCACATCAAACTTATCGACATAGTAACTATACTTATGGTTAATCCGGTTCCTGGTCCGCTCCCGGCGCGAAGGCCTGGGATTGTGGCCCGAGGTATGCAGGCTGTATTCATTGAACATGCAGGAATCCCACATCCTGCAGCGCCTGGCAGCGAAGCCTTCCACTTCATCCTGGATATCAAAGCAGTGGCAGGTGGGGCAAAGAAAGGTACAGGTCCCACAACCGAGACAGGACGCCGAAACCCGCTGCCAGAGGGGGTCTTCCCACAGTCCGGGTAGCCCTTCAGGAATGCCCTCATGATCAACGCTGCGCTTGATTTTTTGCGCCGCTGCTTCGGCTAATTTTTCCTTTTCTTTATACCTGTCATCTCCGGCTTCCTCCAGGATGTCGCCCGCTTCCTTGAGCAGTAACTCGCCTTTTTCTGTCACCGCCTCCAGTAAATAGTCTTCACCCAGATCGGTCATCAGCAGGTCCAGGCCCTCTGTAGCAGCGGGCCCGCCGCCGACGGAGGTGCAAAAACAGTTTATACCGGGCTCAGAACAGGCCAGTCCGACCAGGGTAACCAGTTCCCGGCGCTTGAAATAGTAGGGATCATCTTCGTCCCAGCCAAAAAGCTTATCCACTATGGCCATGGAACGCGCGTCACAGGGGCGGACACCGAGTAAAACCGTTTCTTGATCCAGTTGTGGTTCCTCGATTTCTTTTCCGTCCACCTGGAAACGGAACATAGTCTCGGTCTGGGGGAACACCGCCTGCTTGGGAGGCACCCTGGTATTTCCATAGGCCAGGTCTGGCGCTTCGCCTTCGTTTACCGGGGCAAACCGCATTTCTTCTCCCTCCCCCTGCGGGGCCCAGACTTTTTTTCCGGTCAACTTTCCGACAAAATCCGGCCATTTTTCTTTTTTTAACAGCATCGCTGACATATCACCCACCTCTAGAGTATGAAGTCCTCGGGATCATCAGGCTTAAAACTGGCCTGGAACGGCTCGGCTTCCGGATCCAACCCGGGCTCAAAACCGTACTTATCCCGAACTTCCCGGGCCAATTTGCGATTCAGCTTGCCCAGGGGAATATTTGCCGGGCAAACCCGCTCGCACTCACCGCACTCTATACAGCGTCCGGCCAGGTGAAAAGCCCGGGCAATATTGAAAGCTGTATTCTCGGAAAAGTTGACCGAGCGGTTAACCCAGGTCGGGTTCAGGCGATCGAGTATACAGTCCTGGCAGTAGCATAAGGGACAGACATTGCGGCAACTGTAGCAGCGGATGCAGTTCGAAAATTGCTCCTGCCAGTAGGCCCAGCGCCCGTCCACGTCTTTATCTTCAACTTCGGACACACCTTCGTCTTCTGCCGGATCCCAGGTATCAACCGGGTCTCCCAGCATGATATCACTGATAACCGGATTGGGATAACGGCACAGCCGGCATTTTTCAGCCAGCAATTCATCCCTGGGGACTGCTGTTTCTTCGCCGTCCCGGACGATAATAAATCCGTCATCGCTCCACTTGACTTCTGCCGGTTCTTCAGTTTCAGGATATTTTTCCCCCAGCAAATCCGGGTCAACCATCCCCGGGCAGGGGCAACCTATTACAACCACCTCGTCGCGGTGGATTCCTTTTTCAACCAGCAGCTGGGCTACAGCCCGGCTATCACAGCCCTTGACCATCAGGGCTACCTTGCGTTTGTCTGGTTCCTGGCCGCGCGGCAGAGGCAGTTTTTCGACCAGGGTCAGGTAAGTGGCCAGGTTGGCGGTGCAGAGGGGCGAAAAAATTAACCCTGCAGCGCCTTCAGCTTCTTCCACAAAGCCCGGCGCCACCCGGTAACCGTAACTGCCTTTTTTCCAGCCAATCAGGTATTTTACATCTTCACGGGCCGCCACTTCGGCTGCGGTTTCGCGTAATTTGTCTAAATCCATTGTTTTAAAACCCCTCCTACCAGTCGATCTGCCGGCGCCTGAAACCTTCAAACGGACCGGCTTCACGCGCATCTTCGACGGTTTTTTCCACTACTTCTTTCCACTTGTGACCTTCAGAGGCAGATACCCAGCTCATGTGAAACCGCCGCGAATCAACCCCTACAAATTCCAGCAGGTCTTTCAACATGCCCAGGCGGCGCCGGGCAAAATAGTTGCCTTCCATGTAGTGGCAGTCACCGGGATGGCAGCCGGATACTAAAACCCCGTCGGCGCCCTGCTGAAGGGCATTGACCACATAAAGGGGATTTACCCGGCCGGTGCACATGACCCTGATGATCTGGACATTGGAAGGATACTGCACCCTGCTGGTTCCCGCCAGGTCCGCACCGGCATAAGAACACCAGTTACAGAGAAAAGCTACAATGTTAGGTTCGTAGTTGGCACTCATTTCATGACCCCCAATGCTGCTATCTGCGGTAATATCTGGCGATCGCGGAAAGATTTCGGCTGTATTGAATCAGAGAGGCAGGCCGCCGAACAGGAACCGCAGCCCTTGCACAGGGCTTCGTTGACTCTGGCCACTTCAATCTCGTGGCCAAAGCGGTTAACAGTTACCATCTCGATGGCCGAATAGGGGCAGATTTCAACACAGAATCCGCAGCCCCGGCAGGTGGCTTCATTAACCTCGGCTACCTGGGCATCGATAGTGACTTTACCCCTGGCCAGCGGGATCATGGCCGACGAAGCGGCCCCCTTAGCCTGGGCGACCGTATCAGGGATATCTTTGGGCCCCTGGCAGCATCCGGCCAGGTAAACGCCATCGGTAGCGGTATCGACCGGGCGCAGCTTGGGATGGGCTTCCAGGAAGAAACGGTCTCCCGACTGGGACAGCCTGAGCAGATCCATAACCTGGCGCATTTCCGCCCGCGGTTCAAGCCCCACTCCCAGGACCACCATGTCGACTTCGTCTTCAAGCGGCCTGGAGTTAAGGGTGTCTTCCACTTTTACCACCAGCTTATTACCGCGCTTAAAGATCTCGGACGGGTTGCCCCTGATATAGCGGACATTCTCCCGGCGGACCCGATCGTAGAATTCCTCGTACCCTTTACCGAAAGCCCTTACATCCATGTAATAGATCCTGATCTTGGCATCAGGCAGCTTTTCCCTGATTAAGTGGGCCTGCTTGGCTGTATACATACAGCAAACCCGGGAACAATATTCATTACCCACGCTCTCATCGCGCGAGCCGACGCATTTTATAAAAGCAACTTCCTTTGGTTCAATTTCCTCTTCCCCGTTGTTGATCAGGACCTTGCCGCCGGTGGGCCCTGAGGCGGATACAAGCCGTTCCATTTCCATGCCGGTAATGACATTGGGGTAATCGTCGTAACCGTACTCCGGCTTGCGCGAAGGATCGAAGGGATCAAACCCGGTGGCCACGATAATAGCCCCCACCTTGAATTCGACGAATTCATCTTCCTGTTCAAAGTTGATCGCTCCGGCTCCGCAAACCTCCTGGCATTTTGGCCCTTTACCGCACTTGCCCCGCTTCAGGTAGAGGCAGTGCTCGGGATCAATGGTATACTTGGCGGGGACGGCCTGGGGGAAGGGCAGGTATATCGCTGAACGCTTGCCCATCCCCTCGTCAAACTCACTGGGAAAACGGTCGGCTACCCGGCATTCCGTGGCGCAGTCTCCGCAGCCGGTACACTTGTCAAAATCGACATAGCGCGCCTTTTTGCGAACCTTGACATCGAAGTTGCCGATATAACCGTTAATTTCTTCCACCTCGGAGTAGCTGAGCAGCTCGATATTGGGGTGGCTGGCACAGTCGACCATCTTAGGGGTCAGAATACAAGCCGAACAGTCGAGGGTGGGGAAAGTTTTATCCAGCTGGGCCATACGCCCGCCCACGGAAGGTGTTTTCTCGACTAGATAAGTTTTAAAGCCGGCATCGGCAATATCAAGGGCAGCCTGGATCCCGGCAATACCGGCCCCGATTACCAGGGCGGCCGGTTCCGCATCAACTTCCGTTGATTCAAGCGCTTCAAGCAGCCTGACCTTGGCCACCGAAGCTGTTATGAGCTTCTTGGCCTTGGCTGTGGCTTCTTCCATATCCTGGTGCACCCAGGAACACTGCTCCCGGATATTGGCCATTTCAAGGAAATAAGGGTTCAGGCCCGCTTCCTGGATCGCTTTCCTGAAAGTCGGTTCATGCATGCGCGGTGAACAGGATGCAACAATAATCCTGTTCAGATCATGCTCCTTTATATCTTCCTTGATCAGGGCCTGCCCGGGATCAGAACACATGTAGGAATAGGTGCGCGCTACTTCCACGTTAGGCAGTTTAAGCGCATATTCTTCAACTGTCTCTACATCGACCGTCGAGGAGATATTAATACCGCAGTGGCAAATATAGACACCTATTTTCGGTTTTTCAATCATCTGGTTTTCATCCTCCCGCAAAAATTAGCCCTTATAAACACTAACCTTTGAGCTCTTTCAGTTTTTCAGTTAACGCGGGCACGACCTTGAACATGTCATCCACTATGGCGTAATCGGCCACGGCAAAGATGGGAGCCTCGGGGTCTTTGTTAACAGCCACAATAGTCTTGGCCCCTTTCATTCCGGCCAGGTGCTGGAAAGCGCCGGATATTCCGAGGGCAATATAAAGTTTCGGCTTAACGGTTTTTCCGGAAGTGCCAACCTGGCGATCATGGGGGATCCAGCCGGCATCCGTAGCTGCCCTGGAACCGGAGATATCGGCCTTGATTGCCTTGGCCAAATCCTCGATCGCGGGCAGGTTCTTGTCTTCCTTAAGGCCGCGGCCAACAGAAACCAGAATTTCGGACTGGGTAATGTCGACATCTCCAACCTCGGCTTCAATGTATTCTACGAATTTGCGGTAGGGTACATCTTCCTTAAAGGGAGACTCTATTTTTTCAACCTCTCCGGCGGCGGCCGGTTCAGGCGCTTCAACCGCGCCTTCCCGGATCGTAACCAGGCAGGTATCAGCCGGTTTAAAGGCTACGGTGGCATTAACTTTACCCGAATATATATTGCGAGTCGCTTTCAGGGCCCCGTCTTCATAATGCAGGTCTACAGCCTCTGCGATCAGGGGCAGCTTCTTCTCCACAGCCAGGGCCGGCATAAAATCGACCCCCTGGGCAGTCTGCCCGGTCATCAGCAGGGCCGGTTTCAGCTCATCAATCAGGGCGGATAGGGCCTTCTGGTATTTTTCAGCGTTAAAATCTTCGAAAACGGGGTCATCGGCTACCAGGACTTTAAACCCGTACTCGCTCATTTTTTTGGCCATTTCGTCCATACCGCTGCCCAATAAAAGCACCTTTACTTCGCCGCCCATTCCTTCAGCAATTTTGGGGGCGATAGCCATCATTTCAAAAGATATGTCTCTTAAAACTCCCTGCCGGTGTTCAGCCAGCACTAAAACATCACCCATTATACTAAGCCTCCTTTAACCAGAATGGACGCCAGTTTATCGGCTTTTTCATCAGGTTCGCCCTCGATGAATTCAGCAGCCGATTCAACTTCGGGAATATAAAGGTTCTCCAAAACTACCTGAGAAGCTTCGCTGCCTACTTCAGCCGGATCGATTCCCAGGTCGTCCAGGCTGACCACGTTCAATTCTTTTTTCTGAGCCTGCCGGATACCGCGGATCGGCGCGTAGCGAGGCTCGTTGATCCCGGTCTGGATGGTTAACACAGCCGGCAGTTCCAATTCCACTACCTCCATCAGCCCACCTTCAAGCTCGCGGTGGGCCCTGACTTTGCCATCCAGGACTTCCACTTTTTTTACCATGGAAGCATGATTAACCCCTAAGTATTCAGCCAGCGCCACTCCGGTTGACATGTGGCCGTAATCATCAGCCCAGCAGCCGGTTAAGATCAGGTCAAATTCCTTGTCCTTGATCGCTCCGGCCAGAACCTTGGCTACCATCAGGGGATCGTGATCGGCAATGCGGTCATCTTCGACCCGGACAGCCCTGTCGCATCCTTTGGCCATGGCCATACGGATCATTACTTCGGACTGCTTTGGCCCGATCGAAAGGACATCGACTTCGCCGCCCTTATCTTCCTTAATTAAGACCGATTCTTCAACAGCATAATTGTCGGCATCGTTGATGTCAAATGAAAACCTGCTGTCATCAACTGTTTTGCCGTCCGGATTGACTTTAACTTCGGCTTCGGAAGTATCGGGCACATACTTGATACAAACAATCGATTTCATAGTTTTTTCCACCTCCTGCGATATTAAGGCCTATCAGACTTCAACAAATTCTCCCAGCAGCTCCATTATTTCAGCTACACGCATCTCTTCTTCGTAACCCAAGCCTTTCATGGCATCTTCCAGGGTCAGGATGCAAAAGGGGCAGGCTGCGACCACTAGATCGGCCCCCATTGCTTTGGCATCCTTGATCCTGGTATCCGCCAGCCGCTCTTTTCTTGATTCCGATTCCACCCACATTTTGCCTCCGCCTCCCTCACAGCAGAGGCTGCGTTCGCGGCTCCGGTTAAACTCAAGCAGTTCCACGCCCGGAATACTCTTCAAAATACGGCGCGGCTCGTCGAAGATACCGCCCTGCTTGCCCAGGTAGCACGGATCATGGTAGACGATCTTTTTCGGCAATTCCCCTTTCCAGGCCAGTTTGCCGTCCTGGATCAGCTCATCCATCAGCTGGGTATAATGAATAACCGGATGCTTCAGGTCGGGGAAATGGGTTTTATAGGTGGTGAAACAATGCGGTGAAAGGGTAACGATCCGGCCGGCGCTGAATTCATTTAGAAATTCGGTATTATCTTCCACGAGCATTTCAAAGAGGCCTTCTTCCCCGAGGGTAAAAACTTCACTGCCGCAGCAGCTTTCATCCTCCGGCAGGAAGGCATAATCAACGCCGGTTTTATTTAAAATTTTAACCATGTTTTTGGCTGTTACCTGCACCCGGGGATCGTAGGCGTTGGTACAGCAGACAAAAAAGAGGTTCTCCACGTATTCGCCCGGTTCGGCGATTCTAACATCGAGCCCTTCCATCCAGTCCTGGCGCATGGCCCGGGACTTCTCCCAGGGGTTTCCTTCCAGGAGCACGCTTTGGAGAGCGTCGCGAACCCTGGGCTCAACTTTACCGCTTTCTACAATCAGGGAGCGTAAACCGATCAGCACCTCCAGGGGTTTCAAACCCTTGGGGCAGCGTACCGCACAGGTATGACAGGCCGTGCAATCCCAGATTTCCGCCAGCCTGGCCAATTCATCCAGTTTTTCCTCGTCGTAGGCATCATTAACGAACTGGCGCACGTTCAGATCAGCCCGCACTGTTACCGGGCAGCCGCCCGTACAGCGTCCGCACTGGATACAGCCCAGCAGATCATATTTTTCGGTGAAAGTCAGGCTTTCAGTACTCATTATCATACCCCGCATCATAGATAAATTATTTTACAGCATTATTTCCGGCAGTTGCCGCAGAGGACAGCGGCCGGCTTTGTTAACAAAAGCCTATGACGGTTGCTGCTTCCCACCTCCTGCCTTACAATTCTTGGTATTTTAATACGATGTTTAAAAATAAACAATATATAGACAGACAATTCTTATAAAACCTTGTTATACTCTTAGAATTCGACATCTCCCGCTTTTTTTCCTGCCTGGGTTTTTTAAATTCCTTAATATTTTACACCTGCAAATATTGAGCGCCTGGATGGTTTAAAAAACCCTGATCGTGCCTGCCTCTTCAGCCGTAATGCTGCCGACGGTATGTCCTTCTCGGCCTGCGGCCTTCAAACGGTCCAGGTAAGCCTGAGCTTTGGCCCCGGGGAGGGCAACCAGGAGCCCGCCCGAGGTCTGGGGATCGGCCAGGATAATTAGGGCATCGTCTTTTTCTTCTTCCTTGCCGGCCCAGGTAAGATGGGGCTGAATATATTCCAGGTTGCGGTAAGCGCCTCCCGGGATCATCCCCATGGCCGCCATCTCTTTAACGCCCGGGTACAGGGGGACTTTTCGGTGGTCTATTTCCGCTCCCACACCGCTGGTAACGAGCATCTCGTACAGGTGGCCCAGGAAACTGAAGCCGGTTATATCGGTGGCGGCGGATACCCCTGTTTCGAGCATGGCCCGGGAGGCAACGTCATTCAAACCGGCCATGCCCCGGATCGCCGGAGAGGCTTCCTCGAAACCAATCATTTCCCCCTTGACGGCGGTGGCAATAATGCCCGTCCCTACCGGTTTGGTCAGGATCAGGATATCCCCGGGAGAAGCGCCGCTGCCGGTAACCAGATGGCGCGGATCGATCAGTCCGGTGACGGCCAGCCCATACTTGGGCTCGGGATCTTCGATACTGTGACCCCCGATCACCACGGCTTCAGCCTCGATCACCTTGTCGTAACCGCCCCTTAAAATTGAGGTCATGATTTCAAGCGGGTGACAGGATGCCGGGAAGCAGATGATATTCAAAGCCGTTAGCGGTTTTGCGCCCATGGCGTAAAGATCGCTCAGGGAGTTTGCCGCCGCGATCTGGCCAAAAGTATACGGATCATCAACGATGGGTGTAAAGAAATCCACCGACTGGACCAGGGCCTGATGCTCCGAAATGCGGTATATGCCGGCATCGGCAAAACTTTGATCCCGGTTTAAGTAGTTCGGATCATCGAAAACTGGCAGTTGGCGCAGAACCTGCGCCAGGTCTTTAGGACCTATTTTTGCCGCTCACCCTGCGCTCTGGGTCATGGCGGTCAGTTTAATTTCCCGGCTGTCCATCGCTTCACTCCCTTTCCTCTAACTTTCACTCTGCTGCCTTGCTCTTTTCAACATCTAAATCCGGTCCAGTTTTAGGGCCACGCGGTGGTCTTCGACCCGCTTGGTCAGCTTCTGCTGGTCAAAATGTTCCAGCAGGACCTGGGCGTACTTGCGGGATGTTCCCGCCAGGTCCCGAAACTGGGCCAGGGTCAGGGTTTTGTGTTCGGCAAAATGATTGCGCAGCAATTCGATTGCTTTGCGGTAAGCATCCCGGTGAAAATAAAGGTCTTCGCTGACCTTAACCAGGCTTCCACTGCCCTGCAAATAGTTAAAAAACTCGTCCCGGCGGCCCGGATCCGCCCCGGCCTTTTCCAGGGCTGCTTTGGCCGCAGGGGGCTGAAGCATTCCTGAGCGGTACTGCTCGTTTAGAGCGTCGAGAACTTTCTTTTCCGCACCCTTCGGTTCGGCTTTAAAACCATAGCGGGCAACCAGGTCGCTTTTGACGGTGACTTTTTTCTTTTCCTGGAGGCGATCCAGCAGGGCATCGTACTCGCGCTGACCGAAAGCGCGGGGCAGGTAGCCGCGAAGGCGGGCTCTGGAGATACCCGGTGACAAAGGATATTGCCGGTGATAATTTTCCAGCTCGTTCAGCAGCTTATTTTCAAAATCCTGCAGGGTAGCGGCCGGCATGTAAGAGCTGCCAATTTGTTCGACCTGCCCCCGGGCGGAAAAATCAGCTAAGATGGCCCTGATCTTGTCTTGATCCAGGCGGGTTTCTTTCATCAACCGGGCCGTATCGGCGGCCATCAATTCTTCAAGCTTACTGCGCACAAAAGCAGCGTCTCCGCCTTCTGCCGGGGCCTGCTTCAACTCTCGCAGATGGTCGATAATTTTCCGGCGGAAGCGGCGGTGTTTTTCCGGGTAGGGATCTAAAACCATCCCTCCGCCAATAGTGGTCATCGGAGAATAAGAACGGATCACAAAGGGATCTGCGCGCTCGGCTACCAGCGGTTTTTCCAGGCGGCACTGCACCGGGGCGCTTTCTGCGGGTTTCAGTTCGTCGCGATCAAGCAGCAGCAGACGGGCCACGGTGCGGACCGTGCCCAGGAAAAAGTGAACCGGATCAAGGTTTTTTAAACGGCGTGGAGATCCGGGCAAAAGCTCCACCCAGGCATCAAGCAGGGAGGTCTGGCTGTAATAACCGGGGTTGCTGACCACGCTGCCCCGCATGATCTCGTCTTTTTCCACCCCGGAAAGGTTAAGGGCCACCCTGCTGCCGGCCCGGGCTTCTTCTACATCCCGGTCGTGAACCTGGATATTGCGCACCCTGGCTTCCAGGCCCGGTGGAACCACTGCTATCTTCTGGCCAACCCGAACCGATCCCTGGACCAGGGTTCCGGTAACCACGGTCCCGAAGCCGGCGATTACAAAGGACCGATCCACCGGCAGGCGCAGGGGGCCGCTTGAACTGCGCGGTTCCAGGTTTTCGGTCATCAGATCGATCATTTTTTTTAATGCTTCGATCCCCTGCCCGCTGATCGCCGAAACCGAATGGATAGGCGCTGCTTCCAGGAAAGATCCTTTCAGCTCAGCCCTGATCTCCTCTTCCACCAGCTCCCGCCACTCCTCTTCAACCAGGTCAATCTTGGTAATGACCACGATCCCGTTGCGGATCCCCAGCAGCTGGAGAATGTCCAGGTGCTCCCTGGTCTGGGGCATTACCCCCTCGGAGGCATCGACAACGAGCATGACCAGGTCCAGTCCTGCAGCCCCGGCCAGCATGTTATGGATAAATTTTTCGTGGCCGGGAACATCGACCACACCGGCCATCCTGCCGCTGGGTAGTTTAAAGGGCGCAAAACCGAGATCGATGGAAATGCCGCGCTGTTTTTCTTCCTGCAGGCGGTCAGTATCAACCCCGGTCAGGGCGGAAATGAGGACTGTTTTGCCGTGGTCAACATGCCCGGCTGTGCCGATGATCAGCTGTTCCAATATGCCAACGCTCCTGTTATATAGTTCAATATTAGTTAAATATCAGGTGGTGTAATTAAGTTCCAGATCCGTATCCAAAATATTTATGTTAGCTGTTATTACCGGCAGGCCCGGTCAATGGCCCCAACTAAAGCTTCTTCCTCTTCCTCTTTTATGGTGCGGGGATCAAAAAGAAGCCGGTCCTGCTGGAGGCGTAAAACAACCGGCGGGCTTCCCTGTCTCAATTTTGCCACCAGGTCGGTAGGGGATTTTCCTTCCGGGGGCCTGAGGGCTAACAAGAAAGTGGGCAGCTCTGCTGTGGGCAGGGCGCCTCCCCCGACCCTGGAAAACCCTTCGATTACTTCCAGGTCGCCGCCTGCAAGCAAGCCGGACAGCTGTTCAGCCAAACCTTCAGCCCGCCGGCGCATTTCTGCAGGGGGAGCGGCAATCATAGTCCAGACCGGAATTTCCTGCTCCGCTCTTTCCCAGTCTAAATAAAGGCGCAGCGTCGCTTCCAGGGCGGCAACCGTAAACTTGTCAATGCGCAGGGTCCGGGCCAGCTGGTTCTTTCGGATCATGGCAACCAGGTCACTGCGCCCGACGATAATCCCGGCCTGGGGCCCCCCAAGCATCTTATCGCCGCTAAAAGTAACCAGGTCGGCCCCGGCGGCTATGCTGTCCTGGATCCGCGGTTCAGGAGGCAGATTGTAGGCGGTAAGATCCCGGAAAACACCGCTGCCCAGGTCTTCAATCAGGGGAAGGTGGCACCTGGCAGCCAGGGAAACCAGGTCTTTTGTTTTCACCGCGGCNGTAAAACCGATCATATGGTAGTTACTGGTGTGAACCTTTAAAAAAGCGGCCGTGTTCTCGTTGACTACCGCTTCATAATCGCGCAGGTAAGTTTTGTTGGTGGTGCCGACCTCGACCAGGCGGGCTCCGCTGGCGGCCATGATCTCGGGGATGCGGAAAGAGCCCCCGATTTCAACCAGCTGCCCCCTGGAAACAACAACTTCCCGGCCGGCGGCAATGGTGTTCAGAGCCAGGAACACTGCCGCGGCATTGTTGTTAACCACCGCCGCCGCTTCGGCACCGCTCAGGTCGCAGAGCAGTTTTTCCAGGTGCTCCTGGCGGGAACCCCTTTCTCCTGTATCCAGGGAAAATTCAAGGTTATTGTAGTCCCTGGCGGCGGCAGTTACCGCTTCTATCGCTGAAGGGGCCAGGGGAACCCGTCCCAGGTTGGTATGGATAATGATTCCGGTGGCATTGATCAGAGATCTAAAATTTGAGCCGGCCCTTTTTTCGGCCAGCAGGGCCGCCTCTTCAGCCAGGGCCGAAGGAGAAAGGTCAATTTGGACAGGCGATTCCGGCGAATTGTCCAGACTGGAGTAATCGCTGATCCTTCGGCGGTATGAAGCGATAGTTTCCTGGGCCGCTTCCAAAACCAGGCGCCGCGGCAGGTGGCGCATTTTATCTTCCAGCGGTGTTTCGCGGAGCAGGCGGTCAACCGCCGGTAGTTCCCTTAACAGGGATTTGTAATCAGTCAATGTTATAGTTCTCCCCGGTATCTAATTTCATCTGATCAGGCAAGCGTGATATCCACAGTAATTATATCAATATAATGCAGAACTTGACAACTATATGACCGGCCTTAAGCGGAGTGCTTTCTGTTCACCAGGGTTTTACTTTTAAAGCATTAATGCCCCGACAGCAAAAAGGCCAGAAGGCACTCNCTGTCCTGATCCGGCCTTATTTTTTCAGGGTATAGCCGAGCTTAAGGTTCAGAGGAGNCGTTTTCAGGTAGCTGCCCGAACAAAACCCGATCATGCGGCAGCGTTCAAAGTCGATGGCCCCTTTTTCATCGAGGATACCGTCTTCCGCGTAAGAAGCAATGACCTGGCCGATGAAAACGGTGTGGCTTTCCAGCTCCAGGGAATGCCTGAGTTCACATTCCATGCTGATGGGGCACTCCTTGATCATGGGAGCATAAGATAAGGTGCCCCTTTGCGCCGTTAAATTGAAGTACACGAATTTTTCCAGGTCCCGGCCGCTGATAGTACCGCATCCATCGACAATATCAACCTGATCTTCACTGGGGATATTAACCGTAAATTCCCTGGCTTTTTTAATCATTTTATAGGAGTGGCGGTTTGGCCGCACTGCAATGGAAACCATGGGCGGTGATGAATTAACCACCCCCACCCAGGCCAGGGTAATGATATTTTGATCTTTTCCGTCGCCGCAAGCTATCAGAGCGGCCGGAATGGGGCCCAGAAGCAGCTGGGTCGACTGTTTGTTTTTCGCCATAGCGGCTCATTCCTTTCTAAAGTCCAGTTTATTGAAAATCCTTTTATTCTGCCCTGTTACGGGGCCGGTTTTCTCCTTTTACTTTACAACTTACTTGTTTTACCAAACGACCTGATACCGGCAGATCAAATTCCGGAAGTGATACTGTAAGTTTCACCTTCAGAGGCCATTTCCACGGCGGGGTAATATTTCTCTGCCTCAGCACGGGTAACTTCCCGGTCGCGATCGGGATGATGATGAGTAAGCAGCAATCTTTTTGCCTCCGCTGTGCTGGCAACCTTTGCGGCCTGGGAAGCGCTGATATGGTTGGCCAGGTTGTTTGTTATATCCAGATCCTGGTAGTTAGCCTCAGAGAGGAAAAGGTCCGCTCCAAGGGCAAATGCTTCCAGGCCGGAAAAGTACTCTGTATCGCCTGTATAAACCAAAGTTCCCGATGTAGAGCTGATCCGCATGGCCACTCCGGGGACGGCGTGGACTACGGACCCGGTTTCAATGGTAAAAGGCCCGATTTGCAGAACCTGATCCGGGCCGAACGGTTCAACCGAGTAGACATTTTTATAGGGCAGGCGTTCAAATTCGCTTGCCGGTTCGGGCGGAGCATAAATTTTTAAGGGTTCGCTACGCTTGCCGCTGTTCCGGGCCATGACCAGGCCGTAACGCATAATTAGGAGATCCGAATAATGATCGGGGTGCAGGTGGGATAGCAGGACAGCTTCAAGCTCCCTGAAATCAATTTGTTCCTGAAGGCGGCTCAAAACCCCGTTGCCACAGTCAATCAAAAGGCTGCATCCATCTTCCCTGAGCAGGTAGCCCGAACAGGCGCCTCCTGCCGGCGGGTAGGGCCCATAACAACCAAGAACGGTTAAATACATATTCTTATGCCTCCTTTACCGGTTACTGGAGCGGATAAACCGCCTTTTATAATGATATCATACCGGCCTGCACCCGGCCCGCATCAATTTCTTCCTGCAGGGCGGCCTTTACTTCGTCCTTGGCGCTGAAGTAAATAACCTGCCAGCCTTCCCGGCAAATCGCCCCAAGCATGCCAAGCATGATCTTCAAGCGGCCCGCATCGGCCTTGATAAAGGGATCATCGAGAATGAAGAACCCCTTTTTGCCCTGAAGCAGGCTCTCGGCGAGGGCCAGGCGAATCGAAAAATAGAGCTGGTCGTAGGCCCCACCGGAAAGCCTGCCGGCCTCGAGGACAGGACCGTCAACAGGTGAAACTTTAACCCGGTTTTGAACACTGTCAAAAAGAACTTCCCGGTAGCGTCCGCCGGTTATGGTGCCAAAATATGTGCTGACCGGTTTACCGGGTCCGAAAAGAACACTCACTTTCTGCTCCTCTTGAGCAGCGATACGGTTAAAAATATCCAGGGCTATTTGGGCCTTTTTCCGGTCGCGTTCCCGCTTTTCGATCCAGTGCCCCACTTTTTGCCGGGACGCCTCCAGGTCTACTGTAGCCTGGCAGGGCAGGTAGGTTTCTTCTTCCTGAAGAAGGAGTTTGTTGATCTCTTTTTCCAGGTCCCGCAGCTGATCGCCGCTCCGGGCTATTTTTTCTTCGATCTGTTTTATCTCTCCTTCTACCTGCTCCCTTTCTCTGCTCAAAAAAAACTCATCAACAGCGTCCTGGTCATAAGGCAGATTGGCTGCTTTTCGGGCGAACTTTTCCAGCTTCTGGGTTTGCTCCGTCCAGTAAGATAAAATTTTTTCCGGCCCGGCAAAGCCTTCGGCGGCCCCGAAGTGACTCTGCAAAACACTTTTTTGAGTCTCGATTTCGCCGCCCAGGACCTGCTTCTCTTCCAGCCGATTGTAATACTGGGCCAGGGTTTCCACCCCGGCCGGAATCCTGATTCCGGAAATTATGCCTTCCTCCAGCCTGGTTTTTTCTTCCCGGCTTTTAATCTCTTCTCCAAGGCGTCCGGCCTCCCTATCCAGCCACCAGACCTCTTTTTCAGCTTCTTCAAGACTATCAGCGCCCAGTTCTAGGGCCCTGTTTAAGCGGCCGGCGGCGGCGCGGACCGCCTGGAGGTCACCGGCGGGAAGATCCAGTCTTTCCGCTTCGGAGCAGATTGCTGCTTCGAGCCGGGCTAAATCAGCTTTTCTCCGGGTAACCCTGAACCGGAGCAGTCCGTAGGAGAGGGTAAGTAAAAGCGAGCCAAAAAGCACCGGGAGCAGCCACCAGTCGGACCGGACTGCAGCGCCCGCCAGGGCAATTATGAAGGCCAGGGTTGATAGCGCGGCAGTTTTTTTGACAAAGGGGCTTTTTAAAAAGACTGCTTCTTTACGGCCTGCCCCGCTCAAGTGGTTATATTCTTCAAGGACCGGTTCAATTCTTTCTTTAACCAGGCCGAAGGTAAGCTCAAGCCCTTTAAATTCCTGTCTTTTCTGATCCCTTTTTTGAAGAGCTGCCCGCAGCTGTTGATTTCTATCGCCGCATTCCTTCTCCAGGCCCTTAGTTTCATCGTTTAAATAGTTCAGGTTTGATTCGGCGCGCTGCCAGGCTTCGTAATCATCGCGATTATATTTTTCCAGGCTGCTTAGTCCCTTCAGGGCCATCCGTAGCTTAACCAGGGCCTCGCGGCCTTTTTCATAAAGTTCCCGGTTGTAAGCTGCGGCATAGCTCTCAAGGAGGGTCTCTGTTTCACTGCGTTGCTCTTCCAGCAGGGCCAGCTTGTCCTCAAAGCGGCTGAAACCCTCGGCCTCCAATTCCTCCAGCAAAGCTTCGATCTCTGTCAGTATTTTTTTAGCTTTTATATATCTATCTTTAAGTTTGTTCGGGGCCGTGTTCAAAAAATCCCCACCGGCTGTAATACCGCCCAGTTCCTGCAGGTTTTCTTTTATGCTCTTTATCTCTTCCGTGCGCATGCCGGTAAGGCGTCCGGTTACACCGCGGTAAAATTCTTCTTCGCCGGTAAGGGCCAGATCGCTGTCGCGGATCAGGAAAATATTCCTGAATTCAAGCGGGCTGATGTCGAAAAGACTTGCTAAGCTGCCCGCCTCGGGCAATTTTAGCTCTTTCCCATCCGAGGTGGCCACCAGGTAGCCTTCCGGGGTTTCCTCAACTCGCTTCACGCCATCAAATGGCTTCAGCTCCCGGCTGCTGAACATCATTTTAAGGAGGGCATCGATGGTCAGGGTCTTTCCTTCTTCGTTGGGAGCATGATACAGGGTGAAGAGGCCCGGGCGCTTTATTGCTCCGCTTGAAAGGGGCCCGTAACGGGTGATGGCAAATTCCTTCAGGAACACCGCGCCACCCCCCGGAAAGCCTGGATTACCATTGCTTCCACTTCTTTTTTTAGCTCGGGCGGAAGGTCAGTTTCTGTAAGAAAGGCCCTGAATTTTTTAAAAAGGTCATCTTCGAGGACGTGGCGGACATCAACAAAATTAAAAACCGGTTCGTCGGCGCCAACCTGCTTCGTCTTCTGCCTGATTTCAGCGGCCATTTCGGCTTCGCTCATATAAAAAGCAGAACTGTCAAAAAGACCTTCTACAGTAAGCAGGATCCTGGCGCCCGGATGGAGCCGGTCCAGTTCATGATCCAGATCGGACAGGGGATCTTGCTGGGAAAAAGGATCGAGGGTGACGGTCAGTTTTTCATAGTGAAAGCTGTCCAGGTTCACTTCCCGGGGAGCTTGATCGGCATCAATCAGGTTTGCTTTGCGCCGTCCGGTTTCCCGCCTGGTCACCGCTACCGGTGAACCGGGATAGATAAAAAGCCCCCCCTTTTCGATCTGCCAGGCGGCATAACGGGAATGGAAATGGCCGGCTAAAACATAACTGACCGGAAGCGGTTCAAAAAAAGAAAGCCGGGCCGGCATGCAGCGCCGGGTCCCTTCTTGACCCGTATCCAGGGGAGTGAAGAAGGTGTCGAGCAGCTCCCCGTGAAAAAGAAGGATATTTTCCCGGGCCGAATCCATCAGAAGGGCCATTTCACGCAGGCGGGCGGCCAGGGCCCCGGCGCTTATATCAGCATGGGGCAGGCCCCAAAAGGCCGTATCTCCTAAGCAGACCGGTTTCCGCCAGTCACTAATCACGAATACATTCTCGCCAAAAAAAAGGCCGCTTCTGAAGGCTCTGCAATCATGATTGCCGGGGATAATAATGGTTTGGAAAGCGCCTGCGCCGAGAACCGACCTCAGCCTGCCGCGCATATTTTCAGCGGCGACATCCTGATCAAAGAGATCGCCGGCAATGATCAGGGCCGCAACCTGTTCCCTGCTTGCCAGGTTGACCAGTTCCCCAAAGGCATCCCAGCGCCGGTCATTTTTTTCATTAAGATGGAGGTCTGCTGTATGGAGAATTTTCATTTAGCTAATCCTCCCGGCAGAGAAGAGTTGGTAGCAATAAGAAAGGGGCGATCCTTACATCCGCCCCCCTAATGCTGCCCTCTGTCCAAATTGAACAGGCCCGGATCAATTCCTTTTCAATGTAGATACAATCTGGTCTCCATAATATGACAGGAATATTAAGAACACCCCAAAAAGAGTCATTCCGGTAACCATCTGGTAAAAACGGGCCATGGCCGTTTCCAGGTACAACTCCTGGTAAGGCTGGACATCGGCAAAAATATTTTCTATCAAGGCAAACATAATAATACCGACAAACAGGGTCATGAACAGGGCGATCAATCCGGGAGCCAGAAATACTTTAAACCTTTGATCGACAAAGTATAAAAAGATCATTAAGAAGCCGAGGCCCGCCAGGCTAAGCCAAAATACATTATGAATTATCATCGGCTGCAGGGTAACGGTCAGCAGCTGCACTTCAGTATAGGGAGGGGTCGCTTCAGTAACAATGACCCGCACGGTGTCTTCCGCTTTAACCCCGAACAATGAATAAGTAAAAAATGTAATCAATATAGTAATAGAAAATACAAAACCGATTACTACTTTTAACCAACTCCGCAAACCCTGTTTCATTATACTCCTCCTTATCCGCTATGATAATAAATTCTGATATCTAATTAAGGCTAAATTGAATGGTGATATTAATTTATTGCGATAATTCCTTATTATTCGCCCAGCAGGTATGAGAATCCTGCCCGATATATTCTTATTTTTGATTATATTTATAAATATTTTTTAATCGCCACACCAGCCGGCCAGGTAAGTTTGGGGCCTGATTATGGTTTGAGTCCGGTCCGGGCCCACCGATATCAATTCTATAGGAACTCCGACCGTTTCTTCCATCGCCTCCAGGTACTGCCTGGCCGCCTGCGGCAGGTCGTCCATGGTGCGGGCCCTCGATATGTCTTCATGCCAGCCGGGAAAAATCTCGTAGGCAGGCTCACATTTCTGAAGCTCGGCTATGCTGGAGGGAAATTCTTTTATGGTAGAACCGCTGCACTGATAAGCTACGGCCATGTTAATGGTTTCCAGGCCGCTCAGGACATCCAACTTGGTTATGGCCAACCCGGTCAAGCCGTTAATGCGGGCGGCGTAACGGGCAATGACCGCATCAAACCAGCCGCAGCGCCTGGGGCGTCCGGTGGTAGTGCCAAATTCACTGCCCTGGGCTCTTAGCAGGTCACCTGCTTCTCCTTTTTCCTCGGAAGGGAAAGGCCCTTCCCCGACCCGGGTGGTGTATGCTTTTAGCACCCCTAAAACCCGGGAAGCGCACTGGGGACCCAATCCGCTGCCGGAGCCTGCCGCCGCAGCCACCGTGGAAGAAGAAGTCACAAAGGGGTAAGTGCCGTGGTCAATATCGAGCAGGGCCCCCTGGGCCCCTTCAAAAAGGACTTTTTTACCTTCAGAGAGGCTCTCCGAGAGAAGCCTGGAGGTGTCTGTCACCATGGGGCTCAGCTTATTACAGGCCGGGCGGTAGATTTCAACCAGCCGGTTAAACTCATATCCTTCATGCCCGTAGGCATCTTTCAAAAGGCGGTTTTGCAGGGGTAGAACCTGGGCCAGGCGCTCTCTGAAGACCCTGCTGTCAGTCATGTCGATGACCCGCAAACCACGGCGCAGGGCTTTATCGGCATAAGCCGGCCCGATACCCCGGCCGGTGGTGCCGATCTTGTTTTCGCCCAGCATTTCTTCATTGGCCCGGTCATAGACCTGATGGTAGGCCATGATCAGGTGCGCTTTGCCGCTAATCCTCAGGTTGGCGGTGCTGATGCCCCTTTTTTCCAGCTCGGCCAGTTCATCCAGCAGGACCAGCGGGTTTATAACCATCCCGCTGCCGAGCAGGCTGGTGCACCGCGGGTTAAGGATACCCGAGGGGATATGGTGGAGCTTAAAAATATTGGCTCCGTAGACCACGGTGTGGCCGGCGTTATCGCCACCCTGGAACCGGGCCACCACGTCCGCACCGGCGGCCAGGAAATCGATAACTTTGCCCTTTCCTTCGTCTCCCCACTGGGCTCCTACTATGACCAGGCTGTCGTTATTTTTCATTTTAAATCCCCTGTCTTTTGAAAAATCATCTTTTAAATTTTTTCTTTCAAAAGGCGGTTTAGTTCGGCCGGATCGGCCCGTCCTTTCGTTGCCGCCATCACTTTGCCAACCAGGAAGGCCAGGGCTTTATTTTTGCCCTGCCGGTAGTTTTCAACCGCTTCCGGGTTCTCGGCAATCACCTGCTCCACCAGGGGCAGCAGCCGGTCCCGCCCGGAAATACGTTCCAGGCCCCTTTCCCTGACCATTTCTTTTGGATCCGCCCCGCTTTGGACCATTTCTGCCAGCAGTTCCTTGGCTACAGGCCGGTTTATGCTTCCTTCATCCAGGAGCTGGAGCAGTCCGGCCAGCAAATTCGGATCGATTTCTTCTACTTTTTTATCGTTTTCCCGCAGCTGGTAAAGCAGGTCGCCCTGAACCCAGTTGAACAGGTTGTCGTAAACAGGGTATGCTTTGGCCGCTTTCTCGAAAAAATCTCCCAGCTCCCGGTTTGCCGTAAGCAGGAAAGCCTCCTCTTTCTCGAGGCCGTACTGCTCCCGGAGGCGCTCCCGGCGCTCTGAGGGCAGTTCCGGCAGGGACCGGCCCAGGTCCTCTACAAAAGTATTTTCCAGGACCAGGGGCAGAAGATCCGGCTCAGGAAAATAGCGGTAATCTGAAGATCCTTCTTTCCCCCGCAGGGTAATGGTCTGTTTGTTTTCTTCGTCCCAGTGACAGGTTTCCTGGACCACCGAACCGCCCCCGGAAAGCACCTTTTCCTGGCGTTGAACCTCGTAGTCGAGGGCCAGTTCCACCGAACGGAAAGAATTCATATTTTTAACTTCGGCCTTGGTGCCCAGTATACTGCTGCCTTCGGGGCGGAGCGAAATATTGGCGTCACAGCGAAGCGAACCTTCTTCCATCTTGCAGTCGGAGACCCCGGCATAGAGCAGCACTGTCCGCAGGTCTTCCAGGAACAGGCGGGCCTCCCGGCCGGAATGCATTTCGGGCGCGGTAACGATTTCCAACAGCGGTATTCCGGCCCGGTTATAGTCGACCAGGGAATAACCGGAGCCGATGATGGAGTCACCGGCATGAACCAGTTTTCCGGCCTCCTCTTCCAGGTGGACCCTTTCCAGGTTGATCCTGCGCTTCCCAACTGCAACATCCACTTCCAGGTAACCGCCCCGGGCCAGAGGCTGATCATACTGGGATACCTGGTAAGCCTTGGGCAGGTCGGGATAAAAATAGTTCTTGCGGTCAAAACGGCTCCAGAGCCGGATCTCGCTGTTCAGGGCCAGGGCCGCGGTTACAGCCAGCTCGATGGCCCGGCGGTTAAAAACAGGCAGACTGCCGGGCAGGCCCAGGCAGACAGGGCAGCAGTTTGTATTCGGCTCCCGGCCAAAAGCGGTGCTGCAGCCGCAAAACAGTTTGGAAGCGGTCAATAATTCCAGGTGAATCTCAAGGCCGATTATAATTTCATATTTCATAGCCGCCGCCCCTTTCTTCCAGAAAATCCAGGCTGGGGCGCAGGGGATATTCCGCCCGCTGCTCCTCGAAAAAACGGCCGGTTTTCAGGAGCAGTTTTTCCTGCATGGGTCGGGCTGTCAGCTGCAGCCCCAGGGGCAGGCCGCTGGAATGAAAGCCCCCCGGTACGGCCAGCGAGGGCACCCCGGCCAGGGAATCGGTTATATTGCATACATCGGAAAGATACATCTGGAGGGGATCTTCAGTCTTTTCCCCCAGTTTAAAAGCCGGCGTCGGCGAGGCTGCGCCCAGCAGCAGATCAAATTTTTTAAAGGCTTTTTCGTAATCGCGGCGGATCAGGGTCCTTACCTTCATCGCTTTCAGGTAGTAAGCATCATAATAGCCGGCGCTCAAAGCGTAAGTCCCGATCATGATCCGGCGCTTAACTTCGGCCCCGAAGCCCTCGCCCCTGGTCCGGCTAAACATAGCTTCGATACTGTCCCCATCAGCACAAAACCCGTAGCGGACCCCATCATATCGGCCCAAATTGGAACTGGCCTCGGAAGGAGCGATCAGGTAATAAGCGCTGAGTCCGTAGTCGGTTAGCGGCAAGGAGACTTCTCCCACTTTGGCGCCATGTTCTTCCAGCATGGAGGCGGCCTTGTTGACCGCTTCCGTCACTTCCGGGTCAAACCCGTCCACCCTGCCGTACCTGATCAGGCCGACGCGCAGCTTNTCCAGCCCGGGCTCGAGTCCGGCCCTGTAGTCCGGGACTTCTTCCGGCAGGGAAGTGGAATCGAGGGGGTCGTAACCGGCGATCAGGTTCATCAACAGGGCCCCGTCAAAGGCGGTTGTGCTCACGGTTCCGATCTGATCCAGGGAGGAGGCAAAAGCCACCAGCCCGTAGCGGGAAACCCGCCCGTAAGTGGGCCTGAGACCGGTTACCCCGCATAGTGAAGCCGGCTGCCGGATCGAACCTCCCGTGTCGGAACCGAGGGCCAGGGGCGCCATCCCGGTGGCTACGGCAACCACGGAACCCCCGCTCGAGCCGCCCGGGACCCGGCCCGGATCCCAGGGGTTGCGGGTAGGGAAAAAGGCAGAGTTCTCGGTAGATGAACCCATGGCGAATTCATCGAGGTTTGTTTTGCCCAGAATGGGCATCCCGGCTTTCTTAAGGGCTGCAACAACCGTGGCGTCAAAGGGGGGAATATAATTTTCCAGGATGCGGGAAGCGCAGGTGGTGCGCAGAGCCAGGGTCGATATATTATCCTTAACGGCAATCGGCACCCCGGCCAGGGGATGCAGCGTTTCGCCGCGCATCCTCCTGCTGTCTATTTCTCCGGCGCTCTTTAGGGCCAGGTCCGGGGTCCGGGTAATGAACGCTCGCAGGTAGGGATCGACTTCATCGATCCGCTCCAGGAAGCTTCGGACTACTTCAGCCGAACTAACTTCGCGGGACTGCAGCCTGCGGCTCAACTCGGCGGCAGTCATTTCATACAGGCGCATATTATACCTCACTTCCGGTTTAAAGCATTAATAAAAAGGCACCAATTCCCGGCCTTTTATTTCTGATCCTGCTCAGAGACGGTAATCCTCGGGACTTTGACAAAGCCTTTTTCCCGCCGCGGGGCATTCCGCAAGGCTTTATCCAGGGGCAGGGAAGGCCTGACCCGGTCTTCTCTCAACACCGCCGGTCGTTCCGTGACATGCGAAGTAGGCTCAATGCCGGTAGTGTCGAGCTCCTGGATCCGGCGGGCGGTCTTTAGAATATCGCTCAGCTGTCCGGCCATCCGCTCTTTTTCATCCTCTTCAAGAGACAGGCGGGCCAGGCGGGCCACGTGATCCACTTCTTTGCCAAAATCAAAGGGCATTAGTATCAGCCTCCGGATGCGCTTAATTTGGGTTCGGTAAGATGAAACAGGCCGGCTTCGCCAGCCGGCCGGCAAGTCATATCAGTGCCGGGGAAAGGGCCGATATTCTTAATCCCGGGCTTGTTCTGGTGGCAATATTGTGACCTCCAGCAATGTTCAGTCCCTGGTAACCTTTAGCTACCACAGGGATAATTTTAATCTATCTGTATATCCCCGTCAAGTAAGGAAAGCCCCTCTTGTGCTATAATTAAGCGCAAAGGCTTACTACCATGCCGGCAGCAGCGGAGGCAGCGCAGCAAATATGCAGATCAATGAACATAAATACGACCTGGCGGTAATCGGAGGCGGACCGGCCGGTTCCCTGGCGGCTGCCCTTGCGGCGGAGGCCGGTTATTCTACCATTGTCCTGGAGCAAAATAAATTACCCCGTTTTAAACCCTGCGGCGGCTTTGTATCCGCCCGGGCCCTCTCAACCCTACCGCCCGACCTGGATCAGGATCAAATCCCGGGGGAAGCGGTCTTTACGATCCGGGTAACCACCGGCGGCCGGAGTTTCGAGTTCCGGTCCGGCCGGCGGCTGGGAGTGCTGGTAAAAAGAGAGCAATTCGATCATTGCCTGCTCAGTTACGCTGCCGGCAAAGGGGCTGTTCTTCGGGTGGAACATACCCTGCAGGCGCTGGATGAGCCGGAATCAGCCTCCCGCACCCGGGGCTATTACCGCCTGAGGATGGCTGAAAACGGCACCGCCCCCATTTATGCCCGTTACGTGATCGGGGCCGACGGGGCCCTGGGGCGGTGCGGAGTGCTGTCGGGCCTAAGAGCCCAGGGATTAAGCCCCTGCGGCCGCGGTTTTAGTGAAATGATCGAAACCGGGCCCGAAATTGAAAACAGGGGAGCAGACCCGGGTACCCTTAATTTTTATCCCCTGCCTTTCCTGGGGGGAATGGGATGGTCCTTTCACGGCCCCGGCTGGATCAACCGGGGCGTGGGCGGCCTCCTGGGCCCGGGGCTGCTTAAGAAAGCTTACGGGCGCATATTTAGAAACCACAGGGCCGGATCCGGGCTTTCATGGTGGCCCCTGCCCTTCCTGGGGCCGTTAAAAAAAGCAGGCCGGGGCAACCTGCTTCTAATCGGCGATGCTGCCGGCCTGGTGGAGCCATTTTCCGGAGAAGGCCTGTTCAATGCCTTTACCAGCGCTCATTTAGCCTTTAGCGCCCTTAAAGAAGCAGAACAATCGGGAGCACAAGCCGGAGATATTTACAACCGTTTTTATAAATCTCAGTTCAGGGTACCTTTTATACCAACCCTGGCCGGGGCGCTGCTGCTGCACAGCCGGGCCCTTTTTTACCCGGCTTCGGTGCCCCGCCACATGGCATATATAATGAACAAGACCCTCCTATTAAAGCAGCCTTTAAAACTTTAAAGCAAACTATTCTTTCAGGCTTTCTTAGTTGAGGAGGCGGATGATACTCGGGTTGGGCTGAATGGCAGAGATATCTGTTACCTTGTTCAGGGCCCGGTGAAAGGCCTCTTCTTTAACCTGGTGGGTAACCAGGACCACTTCGGCCAGATCTCCAACCCGCCGCTTCTGGATGATCATATCAAGGCTGACGCCTTCATCGGCAAAAGCATTGGCCAGGGAGGCGAAAACGCCGGCCCGGTCTTCCACCAGGAAGCGCAAATAAAAGCGGGCCTCCAGGGCCCCCACCGGGACAAAACCGGTGTCCTGCAGCTCCCTTTCCACTACCCCGTTTGCGATGTTAAATCGGATGCAGCGGCCCGCCTCTACAACATCGGATAAAATGGCGGCGGCAGTGGGCATGGGCCCGGCCCCGGGCCCGTAAAACATAAGCTCTTTTGCGGCTTCACATTCTATAAAAACAGCATTTAGTTCGTTTCGGACCGAGGCCAGGGGATGTTCAAGGGGTACCAGGGCCGGGTGAACCCTCAGGGCCAGCCCTTCCGGGAGCTCTTCGCCGATGGCCAGAAGTTTGATCGTGTAGCCTATTTCCCGGGCATAGGAGATATCTTCATAAGTAACACCCTTGATGCCCTCGATGTGGACCTGATCGAAAACGGCCTTCTTGCCGAAAACTAGGTTGGCCATGATTACCAGCTTATAGGCCGCATCAAGCCCTTCGACATCGTTGGTGGGATCCGCCTCGGCAAAACCCAGCCGCTGCGCTTCAGAAAGAGCATCTTCCAAACTCAAATCATCCCGGTCCATGCGGGTAAATATATAGTTGGTGGTGCCGTTGACAATACCGAGCACCCGCCGGACCCGGTCGGCGACCAGGTTATGCTTGAGGGGGCGAATCAGGGGGATACCTCCGCCGACACTGGCTTCGTAAAAAATGTTCAGATTTTTCTCGCGGGCCAGGGAAATAAGGTCCCAGCCATGATGGGCCATCATATCCTTGTTGGCCGTGACTACATGTTTGCCATTTTCAAGGGCCCTGGCAATAAAGCTGCGGGCCGGCTCGATCCCGCCGATCAGTTCGATCACTACCTCAATCTGCGGATCGTCAAGGACATCAGCCGCTTCCGTGGTCAGTTTTTTTTCATCCAGACCGAGGGCCTGGAGGCGGCTTTGATCGCGGTCGGCCACCTTTTCCAGGGACAGCTCAAAATCAATTCTATTATTGATCAAGTTGATATTGCGCCTGTACAGATCGACCACTCCTTTGCCGATCGTGCCTGCTCCCACCAAACCCACCTTGACAAGTTCTTTGCCCATTGGTTTTATTCTCCCCCTACCAGGTTGTCACTGCTTCGGCCCGTCTTTTATTCATAAATTTTTTCCTCTTCTTGATCCGCTTCCGGTGCATCAAATTCGATATCGCGGCCCTTAAAACCTTCTTTGGCCAACTCCCTGTAATACTCGTGCTGGATAATAAGGTCCATGATTTCATTGGTTCCGGTCCAGATCATGATCAGGCGGACGTCACGGAGCATTTTCTCGATGGGGTAAACATTGGTGTAGCCGATACCGCCCATGACCTGCAGGGCATTGTTTACTATCTGCCAGGCGTTTTCAGTAGCCACTTTTTTGGCCTCCGAGACCAGCCTTCTTGACCGGCCCGGCAGATCTCCGGCATCTACCGAACGGGCGGCCAGGTATACTATGCCCCTGGCCGTATCAAGGCTGGTAATGCTGTCGGCAACCTTGAAACTGACTCCCTGGAAATTTTTAATTTCCTGTCCGAAAGCTTTGCGCCTGGTGCTGTACCGGGCGGCCACTTCCAGGGCGGCCCGGCCCATTCCTATTGCTCCCCCGGCGCTGGTCATCCTTTCTGGAATCATCATCTGGTAAAATATAGCCGCCCCGTTGTTTTCTTCTCCCAGCAGGTTTTCAGCCGGAACCCGGGCATCCTTGAAGACGAGCCTTCCGGTGCCTCCGCCGCGGGTGCCCATCAAGCCGTAGAGATATTCCGCCCTGACCTCGGGAGAGCGTTCGACTATAAAAGCGCTGATCGATTTATGAGGCGGGGCCTCGGGGTTGGTCCTGGCGTAGACCATGAAATAATCGGCCCCCTCCGAGCCGACTACAAAGCGCTTTTGCCCGTTAAGGACGTAGTGATCCCCTTCTTTAATGGCCGTGCAGGTGGCCCCGAAAAAGTCCGAGCCGCCGCGGGGTTCGGTCAGCGCCTCGGCGCAGGTCAGCTTCCCCTCCAGGGTCGGCTTTAAGTATTTTTCCTTTAAGTAATCAGAACCAAATTTATCAATCGCTTCACCGACAATGCTGACCAGTGAATAAAGGCATCCCAGGGAGGTCCCCAGGACCCCGACTTCCTCCAGGGCTATAATTTCTGATACCCAGGGCATGCCCCTGCCGCCGTATTTTTCCGGAAAACGCAGGCCCAGCAGGTTGCGGCTTGCTGCCTTTTCCAGGAACTGGCGGGGATAGCGGATTTTATCTTCGTCCATATCCCGCAGGAGCTGCCTGTCAATATCCTCCTTGACAAAAGCACGCACTTCTTCCTGTAATTTTTTTTCTTCGTTGCTCATCATGCAATCAAGCATTCTGATACCTCCAAAACAAGTAATAATCTATTAACAGATCCTGACCCCGGTCAGGTAAGGATTTACATTCCTGCAGGTTTCGGCTTCTTTCAGGTAGTTAAAGGCCTGCTTATAATAACTCATTATCTCGCGGGCCATATGGCCCCTGCCTTCCGGGACCAGGTCTCCGGCTAGACCGTGCATAAAGGCGCCGGCCAGGGCGGCATTTTCAGCCTCCAGGCCCTGGGCCATAAAGGAAGCGATCAGGCCCGTCAACAGGTCACCCGATCCGGCAGTAGCCAGCCCCGGTCCGCCGGTGGGATTGATGGCGGCTCTGCCATCAGGGGCGGCAATGATAGTATTATAACCTTTCAGCAGTAAACAAACATCCCAATTGCGGGCATGGTCCAGGGCCACCTCCAGGCGGTTTTCCTGCACCTCCCGGACCGATAGACCGGCCAGGCGGGCCATTTCACCGGGGTGGGGGGTGATTACTACCGGAACCCTGGCTCCTTTCAGCAACTCCATCCGGCCTTTTAACGCTTCCAGGGCCCCGGCATCGATCACCAGGGGCACGGGCGAAGCAATAATTATTTTTTCAAGCAGGGCGGCCGTATCGCTGCCCGGATCCAGCCCGGGACCGATGGCAAGAGCATCACAATGGCCGGCTTTGTCAAGGATTGCGGCGGCCGCTGCAGGACTTATGATGCCCGCGCTGGTTTCCTCAAGGGAAACGGTAATCACCTCTACCAGGCGGGCACTGACCACAGGCTCCAGGGTTCGGGGCACAGCCAGGTAAGCCAGACCTGCCCCTCCCATCAAAGCCGATTCGCCGGCCATGACGGCAGCGCCGGTCATTCCGGGCGATCCGGCCACGATCAGGACCCGGCCCAGGCTGCCCTTGTGGACGGATTTATTCCTATCCGGCAGCAGGCCCTGGATCCGGGCCGGTGTAAGCAAATCGACCGGCTCATTTTCGACCAGGGCCGGGGGTATGTTAATCTGGCCGACGTATACCTCCCCGGCCTTTTCGGCTCCTTCAAAACACAGCAGGCCCAGTTTGGGAAAAGCGAAGGTTACCGTCCAGTCAGCCTGGACGGCGCAGCCCATTACCGCCCCGCTATCGGCATTAACTCCGGAGGGAATATCTACAGCCACTACCGGCGGGCCTGAATCGTTAACGCTTTCAATCAATTCCGCAAACAGGCCTTCTACTTCCCGGTCCACTCCAATCCCGAGCAGGGCATCCACCACAAAATCGACGGCTTTAAGTGCTTCCCGGAATTGATCCAGGCTTTCCCCGCCTCCAAAGCGGTTGATCCGGTAAGAAGCCCGTTCCAGGTACTGCTCATTGATTCCGGCATCGCCCCGGTATCCACCCGGTTTTACGGTGCTCCATATCGCGCCCGACAGCCCGGCATTTTCTAACAGCCTGGCTATGGCCAGGCCGTCTCCGCCGTTATTTCCGGGCCCGGCCAGGACGGCAAAGCGCTTTGCGCAGGGCAGCTTATGCCTGATTAATTCAACCACCCGCATGGCTGCCGTTTCCATCAGGACCGCCCCGGGCAGCCCGATTTCTTCGATGGTTTTCCGGTCCGCTTCTCTCATCGCCGCACTGCTGAGCACTTTCATTTTCCCGCACCGCCTTTCAGCATGCCCTTTTAACTCAATATATGATCCGGGTTATTTATAATTTCTATAACTATCGATTTTTCTCCTTCCTGCCGCATGAATTGTAAAACAAAGGCTTGCTTTTTATCTCCCCTGATGATAATATGACATTGTTTTATGAGGAAGGAAAGGAGGTATGGGGTTTGCCTAACATCAGATCAGCAGCTAAAAGGGTAAGACAAACTGAAAAACGCGAGCAGAGAAACAAGCGCATCAAAAGCATGGTCAAAAACTCAATCCGCCGCTTTGAAGA
>SL_5KL_010_SEDDRAFT_10000231_pt1 | contig 35696 bp, 34 predicted proteins | sample SodLakKL_010_SED_FD_9118 | JGI IMG/M metagenome (IMG submission 9118) | reverse complement strand
CAGGGCATCCTCCTGATAGCGCGCCGACAGGGCGGACACCAATGCCCCACGACGCATTCGCTTCGGAAGACGCAGGCGACGAGGCCCAGGCACGGGGCCAAAGGTCACACCGCCATGTCGCCATAGGGGTGAGCGGATGGTCCCATGACGCGCTCGGCCGACGCCCTTCTGCCGCCAGGGTTTACGCCCACCTCCGGAGACTTCCGCCCGCTGCCGAGCGGATGCGGTTCCCTGCCGCTGGTTGTAGAGGAAAATGCGCACCGCCCGGTGTAGAAGGTCTTCGTTCACCTGCGCCCCAAACAACACCTCAGGCACCTCTGTGCGCTCGGGCTCGCCATCCAACGCATCAAACCGATACAGGTTCGTCTCAAGCATCGTTCTTCCTTATCTTGAGAAGCCCCTTCTTGTGTCCTGGAACCGAGCCCCTGAGCACCAACAACCCGCGCTCGGCATCGACCTTCAGCACCTCAATATTGCGCATCGTGACCCGCTTGGCTCCGAAATGTCCCGGCATACGCTTGCCTTTCATAACCTTGCGCGGTCCGGTAGGTCCGGCCGTTCCCGGGCGGCGAATCATCTTGTGTCCGTGGGACTTTGGGCGGGAGCTGAACCCGTGTCGCTTGATCGTCCCCGCAAAACCGCGGCCTTTGGAGACCCCTGTAACATCCACCCGATCCCCTTCGGAGAAGGCCTCCACGCCGATTTCTTGTCCCACGGAATACCCTTCCAGATCCCGCACCCGCGCTTCGTACATGTGCCGCCGCGGAGCCAAACTTGCTTTCGCGTATTGCCCCCTCACGGGCACAGGGATTCTCTGTTCCTTAGTCTGTTCATAGCCCAGCTTAACGGCACTGTACCCGTGCCGATCCGGCTCCTTGACCTCGACGACCACTGAAGGCTCTACGACAACAACTGTGCTCCCCACAGCACGGCCTTCGCCGTCGAACCACTGTGTCATACCTGCCTTCTTGCCCATCAGCGCCAGACCCATTGTTTCCCCCTAGAGCTTGATCTCAATGTCGATTCCTGTGGGGAGCTCGACCTCCATAAGTGCGTTAATCGTCTCCGAGGTGGGCTCCCGTATGTCGATCAGCCGTCGATGCACCTTACGCTCGAAGTGTTCCATCGACCGCTTGTTCACGTGAGGAGAACGGAGCACGGTGTACAAACGTCGATCAGTGGGCAAAGGGATCGGCCCAGCCACTCGTGCTCGGGTGCTCCGCGCAGTATCCACAAGCTTGCGCACAGCCGCATCTACAAGTTCGTGATCGTAGCTTTGCAACTTAATTCTGATCTTCTCCCTAGCCATATCAGTACCCTCTGCTCCTTAAAACCTCACGCACAGTCTCCTCGGGCACCACATCATATTGGGCCACCCGAAGGGAACACGTCGCCCTCCCCTGAGTTAGCGAACGCAATTGAGTTGCGTACCCGAAGGTCTCAACCACCGGAATGGTAACCCGTACATTCTCCACGGGCCCCCTGGTAGAAATCTTGTGGATCTGTCCCCTTCTGCGACCAAGATCCGAAACGACCTCTCCAAGGTACTCGCCGGGCGTGATTATATCACCCACCGCCATGGGTTCCAACAGCGTCATCCCCGCTTGTTCCAGTCCCCTCCTGACCGCCTGCGTAGCGCACGCCTCGAAGGCAAACTCGCTCGAATCTGTAGGGTGGAACGTTCCTGCCGTGATCGTCACAGCCACGTCGGTAACCGGGAACCCCCCCAGCGGGCTGCTGCCAAGCGCGCCCAGGACCCCCTGTCGGGCCGCCTCCACATATTCGGCAGGCAACGCATCCTTGCCGACATCGGCCGTGACTCGCACCCCCTGCCCCCGGTCAACGGGCACGATAGACAGCCGGAGCTTGGCATANTGGGCGCGNCCNGCCACAGTCCTAGACAACTCTTCCTCCACGTCCGCCGACCCGGTGACGCTCTGCTTGTAGGCAACCTGGGGCCGCCCCACGCGATGACCAACGCCGAACTCCTCCTCTAATCGGCGCAGCTGTACCTGCAACTGCAACTCACCCATGCCGCCGACCAACAGCTGCCCCGTCGCCTCGTCTTCCTCCACCTGGAACGTGGGATCCTCCTGGGCTATCCGCTCCAACGACTGGCGAAGCTTCGTTTCCTCGGCCTCCGAGCGAGGTTCTACCGCGGCGAACACCACCGGCTCAGGAAAGACAATCCTTTCCAACACCACCGGCCGCTCCTTTGCGCACAACGTATCCCCGGTCAGTACACGCTCGGCGGTGATCATCCCCACGATATCACCGGCCCATGCTTGGGATAGCCTTTCCCGTCTGTTGGCGTGCATCCTGAACAGGCGCACCATGCGCGCCCGGCGGCCCGAGTCGGCGTTCAGCACCACCTCACCCTCGGAGACGGAACCCGAGTAGATGCGTGCATACAGCAACCGCTCCGCGTATGGATCGGCCGCCACTTTGAACACCAGTGCGGCCAGAGGGGCGTCCTCCTCCGCGCGGCACGCTATGACTTCCGTACTCCCTGGAGGATGCCCCTCCACAGGTGGCACCTCAGGCGGGGCGGGAAGGTATCTGACAGCCGCCTGTAACACCGGCTGAACACCGACATTGGCCAACGCGCTTCCGCCCAGCACGGGCACCGCTTGGCGCTTCACGGTCAGACTGCGAACTGCGTTGTACATGTCCTCTTGAGAAATCGAGGCACCTGCAAGGTATCTCTCGGCCAGTTCGTCGAACTGATCGGCCAATCTCTCCAGCAGGGTGTCGCGCCAGTATTTNAACGGCTCATGCAACNCCTCGGGCAGAGCGNGTTCCTCGAATCGNAGNCCACGGGATTCGTCATCCCATCGCAGCAGCTTCCCTGTTATGACGTCTACAAGCCCCAACAGGCGTCCGTCGTTGTCCTTCCACGGGAACATGAGCACCAGAGGGATAACCCCAAGACGCTCCTCCATCATGGCCACCGTCCCCGCAAAGTCCGATTCCCCGCGGTCCAGCTTGTTGACAAACGCCACGCGCGGCACCTGATATCGATCCGCCTGACGCCAGACGGCTTCCGACTGGGACTCAACACCTTCCACCCCGGACAACACGACCACCGCCCCATCCAGTACCCGCAGCGAGCGTTCTACTTCTACGGTGAAATCCACATGCCCAGGGGTATCGATCAGGTTGAGCTGATGTCCGTCCCAGAAAAACGTGGTCGCCGCGGCAGTGATCGTGATGCCCCGCTCACGTTCTTGGGACATCCAATCCATCTCCGTGGTCCCATCATGAACCTCCCCCATGCGATGTATACGGCCGCTGTAATAGAGAAACCGCTCGGAAAGGGTGGTCTTGCCTGCGTCTATATGAGCGACAACACCAATGTTGCGGACTCTATGGATGTCGTACGCCGGCCCCTCCATCGGGCAACACCTAGGGGGAACCGCTCACCAGCGGTAGTGGGCAAAGGCCCGGTTCGCTTCAGCCATGCGATGGGACTCCTGGCGCCTACCGTACGCACGCCCTTCGCCGCGGGCAGCCTCGGAGATCTCCGCGGCCAACCGTTCGGGCATCGTGTACTCCGAACGTGCACCGGCAGCGGAGGTCAGCCATCGCAGGGCCAGCATGGTCTGTCGGTTTGCGGGAACCTCAAACGGAACCTGATAGGTAGCACCGCCCACACGTCGAGAACGGACCTCCAGCTTAGGCATGCAGTTTTGCACGGCCTTGATGAACGTCTCCAACGCGGGGCCTTCTCCGCGTCGCTCCAGGAGGTCGAACGCTTCATACACGCAGCGCCGCGCTGCGCTCTTCTTACCGTCCTGCATCACGTAACAGATGAACTTCTCGACCAGCTTGGACCCATGGCGCACATCCGGGGAGACGTCGCGACCAGGGATAACCAGATTTACCGTGGCCATCTCAAGCCCCCTTAGGGCGCTTAGCGCCGTACCTTGAGCGACTCTGCCGCCGCCCCTCCACGCCGGCAGCATCGAGTGAACCACGGACAATGTGATACTTCACTCCCGGCAGATCCTTCACACGCCCTCCGCGCACAAGCACGATAGAGTGTTCCTGCAAATTGTGTCCCTCTCCCGGGATGTATGCCGACACTTCGCGGCCGTTGCTCAGCCTCACTCGGGCGACCTTGCGCAATGCCGAGTTGGGCTTCTTGGGAGTTCGGGTGAACACCCGTACACAGACACCCCTGCGCTGGGGACAGCCCGTGAGCGCAGCCGATTTGCTCTTGCCGCGCACCGGCTTTCGTCCATTACGGATTAACTGGTTGTACGTTGGCATTCTACCTCCTGCATGGGGCGCATTATATCCACTGCCCGTCGCGGATCAATCCGCCGACGGTTCACCCGCGCCTCCGTCATGTTCATGGGATTCTTCGGTGACGGACACTTCGTCCTCTGAGGGAGGGGTTCGTGGGTAGCCTGTTCCCACGGGAACACGTCTGCCCACCATCAAACACGGCTTCAGGCCCTCCAGATGGTCCTTGTCCCCCCTCAAGGCGGCATCGGCCAACACCTTGGTGGTGCGCTCGAACGAAGCCGCGGCCAACCACGATTTCCTCAGCAGCGCGGCCCGAGATATCCGGAGCAGCTCACGCTCACCCCGCGGTATCCTGTACTCAGCCAAGCGTACAGTGCGCGCCTCGCCGAGGTGTTCCACATTCACCTGGCGGACATCCTGCGCCACCAGCCTGTCCAGAAGCTCGCGCGACAAGGTCTCCCCCTGGTCGGCCAGCGTGAGACCGCCACGGGTAACCGGAGACAGAAGCGTATCCCCAACGATTTCCTCTCGCTCTCTCCTGATCCGCTCGTTCTCCGCCGACAGTCGGCGGACCTCATCTTGGAATACCTCCAGTGGGACCACGTCATTGAGCACAAAGGTCGACTCGCCCGGGTTGACGATCCGCACGTTGTTCAGTATCTGGCGGATAACGATCTCGAAGTGTTTATCATTGATGTCCACGCCCTGCGAGCGGTAGACTTTCTGCAACTCGGTCAGCAAATACTCGCGTGTCTTGTTCACCCCCGCTACCTCCATCAGGTAGTAAGGGGGAACCACTCCCTTGGAAAGCGCCTCGCCCCGCTCGATCTTCTCACCCGGCCTGACGATGACCGCCTCCGCACACTCCACGCTGGCCCGGTAACGCACCCGAACGGTGATCACTTCATCGTCCTGTGCGGCCTTCATCTCCTCCACGATGAGGCGCTCACCTTGCGGCAGGTTGACCCGGAACAGCTCGCCCCCTTGCCGAACGGGCGCCCCGTGCTCCACGGTGGGCACTATGTCGTCTGTGATCGGCACCGACAGGCTGGCCCCGGACGGCGAGATCACCGCCACCGAGCCCTCGCCCACAAGCACCTTGCCCGAGGTCTCGGAGGCCAGAACCATCCTCCGGGATCGGGTTGTCAATTTGCGGCCTTCCTCGACCCTCTCCCCATCACCGACCAAGATCTGCGCGCCATACGGAGCTTCGTACCGATAGACCTTACCGTCGTCCCCACGCAACACCACCAGACGCGTCTTGTCTTCCTCCTGGAGTTCCGCCGTCCCTTCGGCGCCGGCCAGCGGTGCTGCCACGTGGTACTCCTCGCTCAGCGCAGTACCCTCTTCCACCGACTGACCTTGCTCCACCGCCGGCCCCGCTTCCGTCGGCAATACGTACACCCTGTCGAGCCCAGAGGTATCCAGAATGGAGAGCCAGCGTCGGCCGTCCTGCTCGTGGAAAAACGCTGTACCCGCTCGCGGAGCGCGCAGGGAAAGGAACTTGCCGGCATCCACTTCCGATCCCTCCTCCACTCCAACAAGGGCCGCCGGCAGCTCCACTGTTCGCTGATCAGAGACGATCTCCACCCTCTCCCGGCCCGTACGTGTGGGCTCCACGCCCGTCACATGTCCTCCCAATGGAGACACCGGTGCATGGGCCGCCTTGGTGGTCTTGCGTGCCTCAAACAGTTCCTCGGCACGCGGGAGACCTTGGGTAATATCGACGCCCACGACCCCACCGGTATGGAATGTCCGCATTGTCAGCTGCGTGCCTGGCTCACCGATGGACTGGGCGGCGATCACCCCCACCGCAGTGCCCATCTCCACCAGCCGGTGGTAGGCAAGCTCCAGTCCGTAACACTTCTGACACAACCCATCGGCGCAACGGCAGGTGGTGGCGGCCCGCACCGAGATACGGGGACGGACGCGTATCTTCTCCACGCCCGCTTCCAGAAGCTCATCCCTCATCTCCGGGGTGAGGTTCTCGTCGCGCCGAACGAGTGTAACGCCCGTGTCCGGACTACGTACGTCTTCCAGTGATTTTGTGTACGCAATGCGTTCCGCAACCTCAGACTCGCGCAGGTCCAACTCCGCTTCCAAGCGCCCCACATGTTCCGCGGTCGGGCGATCGATGAGGTGATCACGCTCCAGCAGGATTTCTCCCGTACAAGGATCCCGCACTGCCTCCGCGGTGAACCGCCCGTATATCCGCCGGGGGATGTCCTCCATGACCTCGTCCCTGGCGAAGTACAGCGGGTCCACCTCTTCGCCTTGCCGTGTTCCGCAGTCCTCATGCCGGATGATCACGTCGACACATGCATCGACAAGTCGCCGCGTCAGATATCCTGCGTCCGCGGTTCGCAGCGCTGTATCCGCAGTTCCTTTGCGCCCTCCATGTGTAGAGATGAAGTACTCCAGAATGCTCAGTCCCTCGCGGAAGTTCGACTTGACCGGCCATTCGATGATCCGCCCTTGGGGATCGGACATCGGGCCACGCATCCCCACCAACTGTTTCACCTGGCTGGATGATCCGCGGGCACCGGAGGCCACAATACCCCACACCGGGTTGAACTGTTTCTTGGATAGGTTGCCCATTGTGACTTCTTCCACCGCGTCCACCGTGTCCCGCCAAACGCGGATCACCGCAAGAAACCGTTCTTCTTCAGTGGCAAGCCCACGCCGGAACAGGTGATTTATGCGATCCACATGTTCCTGGGCCCTCTCGATCAGTTTCTCTTTCTCCACGGGAATCTCGCAGTCCGTGATGGAGATGGTCAATCCAGACACCGTGGCGTATTTGAACCCAAGCTCCTTCAGTCGATCCAAGAGTTGCGCCGTTCGCTCCCAACCATGCCGCAGGTAACACTCATAAACCTTCGACCGCACCACCCGTGACTCGAACAGCACCTCATAGTCCTGTAGATCCGGCGGGAGGGCCTCGTTCAAAATCGCTCTTCCCAGGGTTGTCTCCCGCACGTGCCCGTCCAGTCTCATCTTCACCGGTGCGTGCAAAGAAAGGTCTCCTCGATCGTAGGCTCGGCGAGCCTCGTTGATCGAGGTGAACGACATCCCTGCACCCTTGGCCAGGCGATCCACAAGCGACAGGTAATAGGTCCCGTAGACCTGATCCTGCGTTGGCACGGCAAGTGGGTCCCCATGGGCCGGAGAAAGAATGTTCCTCACCGAAAGCATAAGCTCTCGGACCTCATCTACCGCCTCCTTGGAGAGCGGCAGATGCACGGCCATCTGGTCGCCGTCGAAGTCGGCGTTGTACGAGGGGCACACATGTGGATGGATCTGTATCGCGTCCCCGTCCACCAGCACCGGCTCAAACCCCTGGATACTCAGCCTGTGCAGGGTGGGAGCCCGGTTCAACAGTACCGGGTATTCTTTGATCAGCTGGTCCAACACATCCCATACCTCGGGAAGCTCCCCGTTCATCGCTCGGTTGATGAGTTCGTCGTAGTCCGAGAACGGCACATCCTCCAGCCGCGCAGTCACAAACGGTTGGAACAGTCTCAAGGCCATTTTCTTGGGGATTCCGCATTGGGATAGTTTGAGCTTGGGGTTGACCACGATAACGGCCCGCCCAGAATAATCGACTCTCCTTCCCAGAAGATGCCGTCGGAGGCGTCCCTGCTTTCCTTGTATGCGCTCCGATAGCGACTTCAGAGGGCGTCCATCCCGACCGCGGATGGGATTGTCCTTCTTCTCGTTGTGGATCAGTGCATCTACCGCTTCCTGGAGCATGCGCCGTTCGTTACGCAGGATGATCTCCGGCGCCCCCATCTCCATGAGTTTGTTCAGCCGGTTGTTCCGGTTGACGATCCGTCGATACAGGTCATTCAAGTCCGTAGTAGCGAACTTGCCTCCCTCCAGCTGGATCATCGGTCGCAGATGAGGAGGCAGAACCGGGATCACTTCCAGCACGATGTGCTCGGGCCGATTGTTCGACTGTCGCAGCTGATCCACCACTTCCAGCCTATGGAGGATCCGTCTCCTGTCTCCCTGGTTGGCGGTTTGGTCCAATTCGAGCCACAGTTCGTCTACCAGCTCGTCCAGCTGCAGACTTCCCAGCAGGCCCTTGATCCCCTGAGCCCCCGTAGCCGCTTCCACAGCACCAGGGAAGGCCCGCTCGTAGGCACGCACCTCCAAAGAGGTCAACGACTGCCCGAGGCGCAGAGGTACGTTCTTCCCCACACGGGTTACCAGGTAGGTCAGGTTGTCCACGGTTTCTTCTACCGTGTGTCCATCCACTCCCTCGTAGCGGGCCTGCAACATATCGAACATCGTCTGAGAGCAGATTTCCACCGCGGGCCGTTCGGCGATGAGCTCGCCTTGTTCCACTTCATCTCCGTCTTCCACCATCAGCTCCACGTCGGGTGCCACCGGGTACTCATGGCGCCCCACAGCGGCTACGTGGAAGGTCTCGCCGTTCTCCAAGCGCCTGGCCTCAACGGCGATCGTACCGGCTTCATCGGCCCTCACATGCGGTGCCTCGGCCACCAGCATCGCCCGTTCCACTTGGAAGCTGAACACGGAGGACAGTATTCGTACCTCTGTATCGTAAAGCGGCTCCCCCGCCCGCACTTTGGGAGAGTCGGACTGGATGACGATGTACAGATCCTCCCGAGCCGTTTCCGTTTCGTAGTAGGCGATTCGCCGAAGATCACGTCGCTTGATCCCCAGCAAACGCGACAGCGGACTGGCGACGCCCTTTAGATACCAAAAATGGACCACGGGGCTGGCCAATCTCATGTGCCCCATGTTGACACGGCGGACACCCGAATCCGTGACCAGGACTCCGCACTTCTCACAAGTAATGCCTTCGTACTTGCGGCCGCGGTACTTGCCGCAGGAGCATTCGTAGTCGTTCTCCGGGCCGAAAATCTCCTCCGCGTACAACCCTCCACGTTCCGGTTTATGCGTACGGTAGTTTATTGTTTCGGAGTTGGTTACTTCGCCGCGGGACCACCCGAGCATCTCCTCCGGAGAAGCCAGGGCAAGCTGAATTGCTCTGATGTCATCACCCGATATCGCCACGCAACCTCACCTCGCTGGCTGGACATACTTCGGCCTGAGAACCACGCGTTGATCTCAAGCTATCGGTTTGCCTGTTCAGACTTGGCTTCCCCACTCCCGCCGCTTTCGCCGCCGCGTCGTCGGTATTCCGTCGTGTAAAAACCGCTTCCCTTGTACACAACGCCGAACGTGGACAGCTTCCGCACCACCCTCGACGAACCGCACGCGCTGCACCGGACGGCCTCCCCGTCTCCCACAGCTACCAACTCGCGAAATTCCTCCCCACACTCTTCACATCCATAGCGGTAGATCGGCATCCCACATCGCCTCCCAAGCGCACACAGCTCCCCATCCAAATGGATCCATCCCGAGGTCAAAAAGACACGCGACTGAGTAGAGGTAAGGATACCTCAACCGCGGCGTGTTGCAAGTGCCGCATCTGGCATTCGTCGCCGTAAGGGGCCACGCTCAGGCGGTGCGTTTCCTCCTCGCACTCCAGCCGAAAACACACGGTCTGCGCACCAGGATCCAGCCCCGCAGCCGCAAGCGTAAGTTGCGCCCCGGCAGCCAGTCCTTGGGCAACGGATTCGGCGCAACGTCCCGACCAATCGGCTCGAAGCAAAGCCAACGGCGAGCGCGGCACAAGCAGGTACATACGCACGTCTCTAGGCAGAAACAATGTCTGTAGGTTCCGTTGCTCCTCCCGGGAACAGGCTACCACCACCTGAAGATCCGGCCGAACATGGTGGTACCGTTCGAACTCCAGCAACTGCAGATTGTTGACCGTTAGGGGGCCTTCCTTCAGCAGGCTCTCCACCCGTGCAGCAAACGCCCCCCGACGCAGACTACACCGACTCTTGTCGGATCGCGCCTGCCCGCCGATGTCCAACTCGTCTGCGAGCGAGGCCAACCGCCCTTGAGAGCGCTCATCGTCCACCAGATCAAACAACGCCTCTCCGGTGATATCACCGGCGGACTCCGCCTGGGTTCTGGGAAGGAGCCTCGCTGAAAGCGGGCGCAACACACGCCCTTCCAGGCCTACAGAACGCTCCAAACGCTGAAGCTCTTCCAGGCCCATACCTCCTCGTCCAAGGATTTCTCCGGTGATGACCACCTCCGCCCTCAATCGGCGGGCAGTGCGGGCGGCCTTGGCTAGCAGAACGTGGCGGCAAGCTCCACAGGGGAAGGGCAGCTGTTCGTCGCGGGGAGCCATGCGGAGGTAATCCCTTTTCAGCGTGTGGCACTTCAGTCGCAGATCAGGGAACATGCGCGCAGCGGCATCCTTGATTTCTTCAGACCCGTGAAAAAAAGGCGACTGAAGGTAGAGCAAGCACACCTCATATTCCCCGGAAAGCTGTGCCAGCCGCGCGACTGCCGCGCTGGCCACACTACCCGAATATAGGACCAGCGCTCGCTTCATCGCCGTCCACCCCCGGCACCCCCCGTCAACTTCGTCGAGGAAGAATGAGTCCGTACTCGCCGTCCGTGCGCCGAAACACGACCGCTGGGTAATCGTCCTGCTCGTGGAAGAACACGAGGAAGTCCTTCCCCGAATCCTCGAGTACCAGCACCGCCTCTTCCGGACCCATCGGCTTCCGGATGTAGCTGTCCACCGTCACAATACGGGGACGCGCTTCGGACGGTTGCTCGCTTTCCCCTTTGTCCCCGCCCTTACGCTCGACCCGCAGTTGCTCCTTATATTTCACCAACTGGCGTTGCAGCTTCTCCACGGCCTGGTCGACCGAAGCATACATATCATCCGTTGTGGCTTCAGCCTTGACCGTCTTCTTGTTCACCAGATGCCCGACCATCTCCACCCGGTGCTGGCCGCGTTCAACCTCGATCACAACATCCAAGCTCTGTATCTTATCAAAATATCGTGGCAGACTGCTGACTTTCTTCTCCGCGTAATCCCTCAACGCATCGGATTCAGACTCATAGCGCTCGACTATCCGGACGTCCACGGACTCCCCTTTCTGATCAATTCCTATACTTGAATGATACCATGGCATGTCGGCCAACGTCAACAGGTCCGTTCTAAACGCCGGTCCCTAGACTCACAAACGCCTCGCGGAGGCAGCCCACCAACCGATGCAGCCCCTCGGGACCCAGCTCGCTTTCGAACGGAGAGAATACCTCATTCACGTACGGGCGAAGCCGAATGCGGTATGTATAACCACGCGCCAGTCGCTCTCGATCCACAAGTCCCAGTTCCACCAGTTCGGTCGGTGGCTCAGCAAGCAAAACGGCCTCAGCACAATCGGTCCACGCCGCCAACTCTGCGGTTGTGTACGCACGTGGTTCCCGAGATGCGAGGAACGACAGCATTCGCCTCTCGTGTACCGGACGTCGCGAAAGCCGGCGCACCAGCCGATCCACCTGCCGGAGCACCTCATCGGGCAGTCCGTCTTCATCATGTTCATCCCGCTGTTGCTGCACCCATCGCCACGGTTCTTCGTCCGTCGCAGAGGAAGCTTCGCCGGCCGACGCATCGGCTGTCGCGTTCTGTAGGTTGGAGCAGGCAGCGGCCACTGCGCCTGGGCGTGTCCCCACGGGGGCCTCTTGCACCGCACACCGTGCTGGGGCTGACTTCTTCCATCCGGAGTCCTCGTCCCAGCCATCGGGCTCACCGCGCGCGCCCGCCCGCTGAATGGCCGCCAGGATCTCACCACGCACCTGCCGCAGTTTGGGCGTCTCTACAGGCTCGAATGCAGGCGTAAAGCCGCCGTGGAACGTATTGCGCAAGCGCACCTTGGCCTTCCTTACCATCTGATCCGCCATGAAGATGCACTCCCCCACCCCCAGGCCGGCCACCTGCTCTTTGACTTCGGCCTTGCGCCACGGCAGGAGCTCACCGTATACACGCATGTCCGCCTCGTGGACTACACGATGCAGAAAGAGCATCCCGGCTTGGGTCAGCACGTCTTTGTCGACCTTGGCCGATCGCTGGGAGATGACAACCGTGCCCAACCCCCGTTTGCGCCCTCGCAGCGCTATCCGGGCAACGGTCTCCTTCAGCTCAGTCCGCACGCTTTGGGGAATGAACTCATGGCATTCCTCGATGCCGATCATGTAAGGCCTACGAAGTTTTCCGGCCAACTCCCAAAGGCGCGACAGGTACTCCAACACAAACTGGTCCCGGTCCTCCGACAGCATGCCCGAGACGTCCACCACCACCGGCAGACCCTCCCGCAGGGAGACCTCCGCCACTCCGGCTGCTGACTCAGGATTTAGCTCGATATCAACGTTTTCGCCCTCACCAACAACCAGCACCTCATACTTTTCCTTGAGGCCAAAGTACTCACCGTCCGTGTCGATGATGGACAGTGGGTAGCGGGCAGCGAGCAGCTCCTCGAAGATCACACCGGCGGTGTTCGACTTGCCCGAACCCCGAATGCCCAGTATGGCGACGCATTGGCCAATCGCCTCCCGCAACGGAAGCTCGATGTTCGGTCCAAGCTTTAGCTTGCCCATGATGGGTCCAGCGTAGGGGCAAAACATCACCGACACGAGGGAAGGTGCGACCCCGGTGCGGGACATCGGGGGGGTAACGGACGTTACGTTTGACCGCCAAGCCTCCTGGCAGCCTCGGACAGGGCCTCGTCCCGCGTAGTAATCGTCCCCGCAAGGATGAGCTCGTGTACCTGTTCCAGCACCGTTCCCAAGCTCGGTCCGGGGGAGGCTCCCAGGGACAGCAAGTCGTCACCCCGAAGAAGCTCCCGGGCTCGCTTCATCCCCTGGATACGCTCCAGGTGAAGCAGTAAGCCCACCACATGCCCCACAAGTGGTCGCCAGGCGGCGGCCCGATGGGCCGTGGCTTCCGCATCACAGATGATCACCCGCACAAGGTCGGCAAATAAGGGGTATCGTCCCTGCAGGTCCGTAAGCGGAGCTTCGCTGCGCTCTTGGCTTCCAATAAGCCGGAGCTGCTTGCCCAGCCGCATTTCCTGGAGGCGTGCAGCCCGCATGTGCTCGCGCACCAGATGTGTAACCCATGTGATATCCCGGGCGGGGAGCCTCAACCTTCGCAATACGCGCTCGGCGATGTCCGCTCCCAACTGGCAATGACCGCTCATGTGCTCTCCCCCCCACTGGGCCAACGCGTCGGGCTTGCCTACATCATGAAGAAGAACGGCCAGCTTAAGAAGCGGTTCATCCCATATCCCGTCCGCCACATCCAGCGCTGCACACGTATGGGCCAGCACATCCCCCTCAGGATGGTACTCGGCCGGCTGAGGTACGCCGTCCAGCACGGCAACCTCGGGCAGCACATATCCCAACAGGCCTGTGGACATCAAAATCCTCACCCCCCTACCCGCACGGGGAGTGACGAGAAGCCGCAGAATCTCGTCGCGGATTCTCTCCCACGAAACCACGGTGATCCCGGCGGCGTGCCCCTGCACAGCTGCATGTGTGGCGTCATCCATAGCGAACCCGAGTTGGCAGCAAAATCGCACTGCCCGTAGGAGGCGTAGTCGGTCCTCGCAGAAGCGCTGCTCCGGCGGACCAATCGTACGGATCACGCCTGCCCGGAGATCAGACAGCCCCCCCACCAGATCGATAACCTCTCCTTGAAGCGTAGCCGCCAGCCCGTTCACCGTGAAATCCCGGCGCTGTACATCCTCTTCCAACGTGCCCCAGCTCACACGCTGTGGGTGACGTCCATCAGCGTAGGCGGATTCTTTCCTGAATGTGGCGATTTCGTAGTGCCGCCCTCCGGGAACCACGACCACAACTACCCCGTACGCCCGCCCCACCTCCAGGGTTCGGAAATCGGAGAGCAATTCCTGTACACGCGCAGGCGGCGCAGCGGTGGCGATGTCGAGATCCTCCGGGACCCAAGCCCCGCCCTCCCACAAGGCCCGCACGCCATCGCGCACCACTCCGCCCACAAGGACAGTGGTGTAGCCGGCGCTTTCCAACCGCCGCACAATCTCACAGACATGCGGATGTGCCGTGAGCACATCAGCGATGGGTATATGCACGCGCCATTATCACCCGCCGACGGAGTACACCCAACCCAACGTGGCCGTCACTTGCAGCCATTCACACGGAGGGCTAGGATTCGCGTGGGGGTGCAAAGGCATGGAACACACGCTACTGGACCAGGTCAAGTCCAACATGGACAAGAGCTTGAACGTACTTAAAGGAGAACTGGCCAAGGTTCACACAGGCCGAGCCAACCCGTCGCTGCTGGAAGATCTGACGGTGGATTACTATGGAGCGCCGACTCCTCTCAAACACGTGGCGAACATCGTGGCACCGGATCCCGACCTAATCGTGGTCAGGCCGTTCGACCGTTCGCAGATCGGCGCGATGGAAAAGGCGATCCTCGCCTCCGACCTTGGGCTTACACCACAAAACGATGGCGAACTCGTCCGCGTTAAGGTTCCGCGGCTGTCGGAGGAACGGCGTTCCGAACTCGGGAAACTCGTGCAAAAGAAGGGAGAGGATTCCAAGATCGCCCTGCGGAACCTGCGCCGGGAAGCCCGCGATGAACTGGATGAGATCAAGGACAACGGCGACGTCTCCGAGGACGAGTACTTCCGCTTGCGCGAGCGCCTGGATGAGATTACCCAGGAGTACGTGGGCCAGGTCGATGAACTGGTGGAGTCCAAGGCACAAGAGATGCGCACACTTTAGGAAGGCGGGGCCGGGTTGCGTTGGACTGGACTGCGTGAGGGGGCTTTGCTTGCGATACCGGTTTCCTTGGGGCTGATCGTCGTTGGATGGGCGTGGCCCCTCGCCGTGTGGTGGGGCCTGGGATGCGTGGGCGCCTCCCGGACGGTGGCGCTGCTCATGGACCGCACACCCCCCGCCAGACAAAAGGCGGCGTGGGCAGCAGTTTCCGCCTTGGGAGGATATATACTGATGGCCCTTATGGCCCTGGGAGGAATCTCGATAGGGCTTCCTGCGCTGGGGGTTGTAGCAGGGTTGTGCACTGCTGCATCGGGGCTCTGGGCGCGGGCGTGGGTGATAGCGAGGCGCGGATGGGTATAGAACGACTGGGAGAGGAACTCATCGCCACACTCCAAGTGGGGCCGGTGGAGGTTTCGTTTGATCTGCCGGCGGTTGCCGTCTCTTTGTTCGTGACGGCATTGCTGGTTGCGGTGTCTTTATGGCTTCGCCGAGGCCTCCCCCGCGAGCGAGAGGGGCCCTTGTCCCGACGGGCGGGATTCCTCGCCGCACTGTTGGAGATCTCCCGCAGTCAGCTGGTAGCAGGGTTCGACGAGCCGTTGGCCAAGCGGATCCTTCCGCTCACCACTGCCTTGTTTTTGTACATACTTCTGTGCAACTGGATGGGTATCCTGCCGATCCCGTACATCGTCTCCCCCACGCAGAACCTCAACGTCCCCATGGGCATGGCGATCATGGTGTATGTGCTTGCCCACTACTACGCGCTTAGGACGCGGGGCGTCCGTCGCCATCTGCGCAGTTATCTCGAGCCCAACCCTATTCTTCTTCCCATGAACATCGTCGGGGACATGGGCAGGACGCTGTCCCACGGCTTTCGTCTGTTCGGGAACATCCTCGGGGGGGCAATCCTGATCGCCTTGGCACCGGCGCTCCTCGCCCGAGCGGCGTTTCTTCTGCCTTTGGCGTTCCCGGTAGGGATTGGACTGGACCTGTTCTTCGGGATCTTCGTAGGGACAATCCAGGCATTGGTGTTCGCTCTGCTCGCCTCGGCGTACATCAACCTGGCCGTGAGTTCGTAAGGAGGTAATGGATGGAGATCAGTGGTGCGGACCTCATCACAATGGCCAGATACCTGGCCGCCGGGCTGTGTATGGGCATCGGGGCTATCGGACCGGCAATCGGACAAGGCATGGCTGCTTCCCATGCGCTGGACGGGATGGCTCGCCAGCCGGAAATGGAGAACTCTCTGCTGAGGACGATGATCGTCGGACAAGCGATCACCGAATCCACCGGCATCTACTCGCTGGTGATAGCCATCATCCTCGTGTTCGTGGCCGGTTGAGGAGAGCGAGATGCAGTTAGAATGGGGCACCGTCGTTGAGAACATCAACTGGACATGGGTCATCAACCTGATCAACTTCGGCCTTCTCTTGTGGCTACTCAAGCGGTTTCTGTTCCGACCTGCGACAACGTGGCTGGAGGGCCGCCGCCAGGCGGAACAGGAGCGCCTGGAGAATGCCAAGCAAGCCGAAGCCCAAGGGGAGGCGCTGGTCAGCCAGCGTGAACAAGCGCTGGCGGAGGCAAACCGACGAGCGCGCGAGATCGTCTCGCAGGCGGAATCGGAGGCGCAGCAACTGGTGCGCCGAGCACGCGAAGATGCCCGCCGCCAGGCCCAGCAGATCATCGAGGACGGAGAGAACGAGGCCCGTAGGCTGAAGGAACAAGTGTCGGCCGAACTGCGGCGGGACTACGCTGAGCTGGTCGTAGAAGGTGCCCAGAGCGTGCTCAGGCGGGAGGTCAGCCTTCAGGATCATCAGTCTTTGCTGGAGGAGCTGGGGGAGAAGCTTCCCCAGCGTTTGCTTTCCTGACCATCGTGGCCGGGGAAAGAGCGCTGAACCGCTACGCGGATGCCCTGTACGAGGCTGCGATGGCCGCCGGCCAGGAGCAACGTGTGGGAGAGGAGCTGGCGGACCTGGCGGAACTCTGGGAGCGTTCCCCAGAGCTTTCCGACTACCTCACTCATCCTCTTGTGTCCACAGATGCCAAGGAGTCGTTTATCCAGGAAGCACTGGGCGGTCAGCTCCACCCCTACGTGACGAGCGCCCTACGGTTGATGGCGCGCCGCGGGCGCGCAGCGCACTTCCCCGAGGTCCGCACCGCGTTCTTGAGGGCAGCGGAGGAGCACGGTAGGCTGGTACGCGCTGTGTTGCGCACTGCACGGGCGTTGTCAACACAACAGGTAGATGCGATAAAGACCCAACTGGGCGAAGTGACGGGGCGGGCCGTGGTTCTGGAGGTAGTATCGCAGCCGGACTTGCTCGCCGGCGCCGAACTGGAGGTCGCTGGACAGCGACTGGACGCATCCTTGGAACGGCGGCTGGCGCGTCTGGCCGAAGAGTTGAAGGGGTAGGCATGGCCGAGATTCGTAGAGATGAGATCACCGCCATCCTCCGTCAGCAGATCGAGCAGTTGGACGCCGATCTGGAGATGGAGGAAGTGGGTGTAGTGGTGGAGGTAGGAGACGGCATTGCTCGCGTATACGGGCTCCGGTCCGCATTGGCCTCGGAGCTCCTTCAGTTCCCGGGGGATATCCACGGGCTGGTGCTTGACCTACAGGAGGACTCGGTAGGGGTCGCCCTTCTGGGTTCGGACGCCGACATCAAGGAGGGGGACGAGGTCCGCCGGACGGGAACGATCCTTTCCACCCCGGTGGGGCCGGGCTTTCTCGGTCGGGTGGTGGACCCCTTGGGCCGCCCGTTGGACGGGGATCCACCCGTGGAAGCCGAAGGATACCGGGACACCGATGCCAAAGCCCCGGGGGTGATCACCAGGCAGCCGGTGGACACCCCTGTACAGACAGGCCTCAAATGCGTGGATGCGCTCACCCCCATCGGCCGAGGACAGCGCGAGCTTATCATCGGCGACCGCCGCACGGGCAAGACCGCGTTAGCCGTAGACACAATCATCAACCAGCAAGGCAAAGACCTTAAGTGCGTGTACGTTGCCGTCGGGCAGAAGTCGTCCACCATCGCGAAAGTGGTAGACGCCCTCCGGCAACACGGGGCGTTGGAGCACACGGTGGTGATCGCCGCGCCGGCGGACTCCCCTACACCGCTTCAATACATCGCTCCCTACGCGGGTTGCGCGATGGGCGAATACTTCCGCGACGGGGGACAGGACGCATTGGTAGTGTACGACGACCTTTCCAAGCACGCGGTCGCCTACCGCGAGATCTCTCTTCTGCTTCGTCGCCCCCCGGGGAGGGAGGCGTATCCGGGTGACATCTTCTACACGCACTCCCGCTTGCTGGAACGGGCCTCGCGCATGTCGGACGACCATGGCGGCGGCTCGTTGACCGCGCTGCCCATCGTGGAGACCAAGGCGGGGGACATCACCGCCTACATCCCCACGAACCTGATCTCGATCACCGACGGGCAAATCTATCTGGAAGCGGACTTGTTCAACAAGGGCCAGCGCCCGGCGATGAATGTCGGGCTTTCGGTATCGCGAGTCGGCGGGGCGGCACAGGTCCCGGCGATGAAGTCGGTGGCCGGTCAGCTACGGTTGGAGCTTGCCCAATACCGCGACCTGGCCGCGTTCGCCGAGTTTGCCCAGGAGCTGGACGAGGCCTCCCAGGCACAACTGGCCCGCGGCGAACGGGTCATGGAGATCCTCAAGCAAGGACAGTATGCGCCGCTTTCGGTGGAAGAACAGGTAGCGGTGCTGTACACGGCGGGGTCGGGGCTGTTGGACGACATACCCACCGAGGCGGTTACATCCTTCGAGCGAGGTCTCATCGGCTTCCTTCGAGAGAATACGCCGCAACTCCTGCAGTCGATCGCCGAGTCCGGGGACCTCACCGACGAGGGCCAGCGCGAGCTCGAGGAGGCGGCACACAGGTTCAAAGAGGGATTCCGCACCTAATGGCCACACAGACCCGGCAGATCGTTCGGCGTATCAACAACGTGCGCCACGTGAGGCAGATCACGAAGGCGATGTACGCCATTTCCGCCACTCAGGTCATCCAACGCAAACGCGCCCTGCAGGCGGCTCTCCCGTTCAGCGAGCGATCTCCGGAGTTCTTGGGAGAGCTTTGGGCGTCCGCCCAGGCCGAAGGCCTCTCCCATCCGTGGTTCGAGAAAGGGGAAGGCGAGGGGATCGCCCTGCTTGTGGTCAATGCCGATCGCGGATTGTGCGGCCGCTATGTGGGCGAGGTGAACCGTACCGCCGAGCGGGTAGCCAAGTCGGCGGGGCAGGTGAAGCTGCTGGCCGGTGGGGAGAAGGCACGGGTGTTCTTCCGCAGCCGGCCCTGGGAGATCGTCGCCTCGTATGCGTATGCGTACGACCGACCCAAGCTGGCCGACGCCGAACGGATCCTGGAGGATGTGCAAGCGCTGTTTCCCAAGGGTGTGGAGGAAGTCCATGTCGTGCATATGTCGTTCCAAGGAGAGCTGCGCCAGAAGGCGGAGCAAACCCGGCTGCTACCCATCGAACCCCCTTCGGTCGCCCCCAGGGAAATCCTCGCCGAGCCCGAGGTGGGCACCCTGTTGGATATCGCGGCGCGTGTGCATATCGCGGGAAAGCTGCTGCGGATCCTCCTGGAGGCGAAGGCAAGCGAGCAGGCCATCCGGCGGCAGGCAATGAAGACGGCCACCGACAACGCGGACGAGATGTTGGAACGTTTGACGCTCACCTACAATAAGGCCCGTCAACATGGAATTACTCGAGAACTCGCGGACATCGTGGGCGGCTCTGAGGCACTGCGGGAGGGCAGATGAACGAGGGTACTGATAACAAGCAAGGTTGGATAACCGCCATTCGCGGTCCGGTGGTCGACGTGCGGTTCCCCCGCGGGCAACTGCCGCAGCTGAACCACGCGCTGCGCGTTGCGTTCAACGACGGACAGGTGTTGATCCTGGAGGTGGCTCAGCACCTCGGAGACGGTGAAGTGCGCGCCGTGGCGATGGACTCGACCGACGGCCTGGGGCGCGGGCATCCCGTCGAGGATACCGGAAAGCCGATCACCGTCCCCGTGGGTCCCGACGCGCTGGGCCGGATGTTCAACTTGACCGGAGCACCGATCGACGAACAGCCTGCTTTGGAGGGCAGCCCCGAGCTTCCTATTCACCGGGAACCGCCTCCTTTGGCCAACTTGAGCACCGAAGACGAGGTGCTGGAAACCGGCATCAAGGTTGTCGATCTCGTCGCTCCCTTTCCGCGGGGCGGCAAAATCGGCCTGTTCGGGGGAGCCGGCGTGGGCAAGACGGTGTTGGTGATGGAGCTAATCCGGGCCATCGCCTACGAACACCAAGGCTATTCGGTGTTCTCCGGGGTGGGAGAGCGCTCCCGCGAAGGAAACGACCTGTACTTGGAGATGAAAGAGGCCGGCGTTCTTCCCAACACGGCGCTGGTTTACGGGCAGATGAACGAACCCCCGGGAGCACGGTTCCGGGTGGGACTGTCGGGCGTGACCATGGCCGAGTACTTCCGCGACGAGGAAGGCAAAGACGTTCTTTTGTTCATCGACAACATCTTCCGGTTCGCCCAAGCCGGGACCGAGGTGTCCGCCCTGCTCGGGCGCATGCCCTCGGAAGTCGGCTACCAGCCCACCTTGGCCACCGAGATGGCCGAGCTGCAGGAGCGGATCACCTCCACGCGCCGCGGCTCCATCACCTCTGTACAGGCGGTGTACGTCCCCGCCGATGACTTCACCGACCCCGCGCCGGCCACAGTGTTCGCCCACCTCGACGCCACAGTCTTCTTGACCCGGGGCCTGGCGGAGAAGGGGATCTACCCGGCCGTGGACCCGTTGCAATCCGACTCCCGGCTGATGGACCCCAACATACTGTCCCGCGAACATTACGAGACCGCACAGGAGACCAGGGCCATTTTGCAGCAACACGAGGATCTACAGGACATCATCGCCATCATGGGTATGGAAGAGCTGTCGGAAGAGGACCGGACCGTCGTGATGCGTGCCCGCAAGCTTCAGCGGTTCATGGCCCAGCCGTTTCACGTGGCCGAGCACTTCACCGGACGCCCGGGATCCTATGTGCGCCTGGAGGACACGATCCGCGGGTTCAAGTTGATCTGCTCGGGCGAGCTGGATCACCTGCCGGAGCAAGCGTTCTACATGACAGGGACGATCGACGAGGTGCTGGAGAAACACGAGGAGTGACAGCACCCGGGCCGCTATAATGCACGGGGGAAATGGATACACATGGCTGAGGCATCTATTGAGAGAGAGCTCATTGTCGTAACGCCTAATCGGGTGGGGCTGCTCGCGGACATCTCCGAGCTGATCGCAGCGCAGACGATCAACATCCTCGCCGTCTCCGTGAGGGTGGCGCAAGACGAGGCGGAGATCCGGATCGTCACCGATGCTCCCACCTACACGGCGGACGCGCTGCGCAAAGCCGAGTTCCTGGTCGAGGAACGCGAGGTCGTGCTCGTCGAACTACCCCACCGGCCGGGGCTCCTGCGGCGGATCACCGATGCCCTGGCCCGTCAAGAGCTGGATATACATGACTTGTACGCCACTGTAACCTCCGACAGCCAGCAGAGTTTGGTGGTGTTTTCCTCGTCTCACAACAGCAAAGCGGTGCAGTTGCTGCGTGCACGTTGACGGGCGGGGCGGCGCCCAGGGGGTAGAGCCCAACCCGGTGCTTGGCGGCCTCAGCCCGTCACAATCCCCACAACGCTGCGATCAGAAGCGGTGTCACGATCACAAACAAAAGATTCAGCGGTGCCCCCACGCGGGTGAAATCGAGGAACTTGTAGCCCCCGGGACCGTAGACCATGGTGTTCGTCTGATAACCGATGGGGGTCATGAAGCTCGTGGAGGCGGCAAACATGATCGCCAGGACGAACGCGCGCGGATCCAGCCCCAGCCCCTGGGCAGTGGCGATGCCCACCGGCACAAGCACGACCACCGAGGCGTTGTTGGAGATCAGCTCGGTGAGCAAGGTAACCACCAGATAGAACACCATCAGGACGACCACGGGAGGCACGAACGTCGCCGCCCCGGCCACCATCTGTCCTACTAAGGCGGCTCCGCCTGTCTTCTCGAGCGCTATGCCAAGCGGGATCAGGCCCGCCAAAAGGAAGATCACGTCCCATCGTATAGACGCGTGTAACTCGTGCGGCTTCAGACATCCCGTGAGGACCATCAACACGCACCCCGTCACGGCGGTCGTCAGAATCGGCACGCCCAGGGCGGCGAACAACACGACCCCTACCAGAATGCCTACAGTGAGCGGGATCTTCTCCTTGCGATAGAGTTCCTGCGGCTCCCCCTCAGTGGAAATGAAGGTCGGGTCGCGCTGGATCGCCTGCAGTGCATTCCGATGCCCTTGCAAGAGCAGTGTGTCACCGAAGCTGAGCCGCACATTGGCCAGTGGCCGGCGCAGGATCTCCCCATGCTTTTGCATGGCGACAACGGTGCACCCATAGCGGTTGCGAAAGTCAGTGGACACAAGCGTGCCGCCGATAAGCTTGGAGTTCGGCCCGATCACGACTTCCAACAGCCCTGCCTCTTCGCTTCTTAGCCCATGGTCGGAAAGGCGGGCCTCGGGGTCGATCTTCAACCCCCGCATAGTATCGCGAATCCGGAGCAGTTGCTCCCGGTCGGCCTGCACCAGCAGGACGTCGCCAGCCTGTACCTCACGGGATCCTAACGGAAAGGAGAGCTGCCTCCCACCGCGGAGGATTCCCACCACCTGTATCCCCAACTGTCGGCCCAGGTCGCACTCGGCAAGCGTGCATCCGATATGCGGGTAGTCCTCATCCACGACGACTTCGGTGAGGAATTCCGGTACATGGTATCGGTCGGCCACATCGCCTTCCGCACGTCGTTCGGGCAGAAGGTGCCTGCCTACAAGCAGGACATAGGCGATGCCCACGGCAAACACGATCAGCCCGATGGCGGAGAACTCGAACAGACTGAATCCCCCCACCCCCGCTCCCTCCGCCAATGAGGAGGCGAGGATGTTGGTCGAGGTCCCGATTAGGGTAACAACACCTGCCATCTGTGCGAAATAGGAGAGCGGGATGAGAAGCTTGGACGGAGGGCGTCCATGCTCGCGGGCCATGCTGATCAACACCGGGATCAAGATCGCCACCACGGGGGTGTTGTTGATGAACGCGGCGATCGGCCCGGCGAGGAGCACGATCGCCACCAACTGCCTAGTATAGCTCGCCCCGGCGAGTCGGAGCACGTGGTGGGCCACCACGTTCACCATCCCTGTGCGGTACACGGCGCCGGACAGGATGAACATCGCCAACACCGTGATCGTGGCCGGATTGCTGAACCCGGCCAGCGCATCCTGTGGGGTCAGGCCCAAGACCGGCCCCAGAAGAAGCAGCACCGCGATCAGGCCAAAGGCGACGAAGTCTATGGGGAACACATCCAGCGCGAACACCACCAGCGCCGCCGCCAAGATCAGCAGGACCAGTACGATTTCCAAGCTCATCGGCACCCTCCAGCCCAGAATGAGGCAAGCCGCATTATACAAGCGCCGACCCGGAACCTCTGCTATCCCACGCAGGCCCAGAAACCTTGTTAACCCCCTACAGAGCTGCTAGCATGCCGTCCATCCAGCTCCAGGAGGCTGTGGATGACCGAGTACGTGATCAAGCCCTTTCAGGGAAGCGACCAGGAGTACATGGCGCTCGCCCAGGTGGACACGGACGTCTTTCCCGACCATCCCGTGACACCGAGCGAGATCCGCTACGGCGATGCCTGTTTCGATCGGGGCACCTATCGCCGCGAGCGCTACTTGGCCTGGCTTTCCCATGATACGGTCGGCGGCTACTGTTCGTACAGCCATATGGAGTCACGCTACCACCCCCAGCGGTACGCTCTGTGGGGCGCGGTGCGCCCCCAGTGGCAGGGAAAGGGGATCGGCAGGGCCCTGTTCGATCGGGCGTTGGGTGACCTCAAAGGGCACAAAGCACGCTGGATACAGGGTTCGGCCCGCCAGAACATGCCCCGGTCGGTACGTTTCCTTCGAGATAGGGGGTTCACCGAGGTCCTCCGTTCATGGGAATCCCACCTGCACGTGCAAAGCTTTGACCGCAGCCGGATCCCTGAGTATGCGGGCCGGTTGAAGGCAGAGGGCATTACGATCATTACCCTAGCCCAGCTACGCGCGGGTGGCGAACAGTGGCTGGAAGAGCTGTATGAACTCCACACCACACTGTTGGCCGACGTGCCCGCAACCACGCCCTACACCCCCCCTACAATCGAGTCGTTTGTGCAACACAAGATCGAAAGCCCGGAGGCACTGCACGACGGATACTTTATCGCCGTCGACAGCGGGCGAATGGTGGGCGAGAGTGTCCTGTTTCGCTCCCTGGCCCAACCGGAGAGCCTATACCAGGGGCTGACCGCCGTACGGCGGGCGTACCGTGGACGAGGCATCGCCATGGCTCTCAAGCTGGCCACCATCGACTACGCACTGCAGAACGACTTCCAGGTGATCAAAACCTGGAACGCAACGGTCAACGAACGTATGCTGGCGATCAACGACCGGCTGGGCTTCGTCCGACAACCAGCCTGGATCGAGTTGGAGCTCGAACTGCCTGAGAGATGAGCGCTATTCCCATAATCCGCCTATATGGGGACAACCATGAACGCGGGCTGACCCACGGCCGACAGGCAGCCCAGCTCATCCACCACAACTGGGCTGTGTACAAGAACACGTTCCGCTGCGAGGGAGGTCTCGACGAACGCGACGTATTGCACCAGGCGGAGGTGTGGCGTCGCCGCATCGCCCATACCCATCCCGAGTACGCACAGGCAATGAACGGCGTCGCCGCCGGCTCGGGGCTGCCCGAACTGGAAGTGGTGGCGCTCAACGTCCGCTACGAGATCCTGTACAGCGCGTTCGCCCGCGAGGGAATGGCAAAAGAAGAGTGTACCACGGCCGCAGTGCTGCCCGAGCGTGCACAAGACACGGGGACGCTGCTGGCAGAGAACTGGGACTGGCTCCCTCAGGTATACATGGTGTGGCTGGACGAACACCGCGATGGGACGCATATCCTCGGGGCCACCGAGGCAGGTGTGGTAGGCGCAAAGCTCGGGTTGAACTCGGCCGGCATAGCGTTGACCGTCAACGGTCTCCTGTCCCACCTCGACCGGTGGGACAACCCCGGGGTTCCCTTCCACGTACGTTGCTACCAAGTACTGGGCGCACGTACCCTCAGGGAAGCCTGCGAGGCGGCAATACAGAAACCCTCTCCCTGTTCGGCAAACTTCCTGCTTGCCGACCCTACCACTGCAGTAGCCTTGGAGGTCGCCCCCAACGGGAATGCCCTCATCCCCCCCCGCGGCGGGGTGGTCGTCCACACCAATCATTTCCTCGCCTCCGCTGAGATCGGTGTCCAGCAACCCTTGGGAGATGAGCGACGCTCCACCATGCACCGCCTTGAGCGCACGCAGCATCTGCTCGCCGGGCAGGATACGTGGAGTGGACCCTCCTTGGTCCGTGTGCTTTGTGATCACGACGGCTATCCGCACTCCATCTGTCGCCATCCCGTCCCCGAAGTGCCTCCCGACCGTCGTTATGGGACCGCTCTGTCCGTTGTGCTCGACGTGCGCGCAGGAGAGGTCACGTATGTTGCAGGTCCACCATGCACAAAAGTGTTCACCCGCATCGCGTTGGGAGAAGGCCTTAGCAACGGCTGATCTCCGCGAACCGGCCGACCCTCGCCTTATCGCCGTCGCTTGTCGGACTACCCGCCGAGGGCCACCGCCTTCGGGCACACGGACACACAGCCACCGCTGACAGCCTGATGATTGCGCAGGCTCCTTTGCCCAATGTAACGCACGGCATTTACAGCCCCCGGGGCCGTGGCTATAATGAACTGTCCGCGAACGACGGATGACGGATAAAGGGGAACTGATATGAAGGAAGCAGAAGTCAAGGCGTTGCTGGTGGACCCTATGAATAACTCACCAGTGATACTCCTTAAAGACAGGAATTCGTCGCAGGCTATGCCGATTTGGATAGGCGAGGCGGAGGCCATGTCCATAGCCTTGGAACTGCAGGGACATCCATTCCCCCGCCCGCTGGCCCACGACCTTATGAAACAGCTTCTGGAGACGTTGGGCGGCCATCTGGAACAGGTGGCCATCACCGAGGTGAAAGAGGGCACGTACTACGCCACCTTGCACATCCGGGCTGCCGACGGGAGTCTGAAGGAGTTGGACGCCCGCCCATCGGATTCGGTCGCCCTTGCGTTGCGAACCTATTGTCCCATCTTCATCGCCGACGAAGTGTTCGATCAGTCGGCGATCGAGTCTCCGTTCGCCGAGGAAGAGAAATTCCATGACTTCGTGGACAAGGAGGTCCAACTAGGGGAGTTCCGCAAGCGGGCCCAGTGAGTTCTAGTTCTCAAACCACCGGTAAGGCCACTGGGGCAACGACAGAAGCTCGCGGAATTCGATCCCCTGGTTGAGTTCGAGTTCGTCTATGTGTACGCGGAGCACTCGCTGTGCTTGTCCTTCCACTACCGAATAGAGGTCGATTTGTGACAACAGCACATCTTCCTCCGGCGCCCGGCGAATGGTCGCCCGAGAGAAGGGCCCTGGCAGCGGCTCAACTTCGAGGACGTTGGTCTCAGGGGAGGTAACTGAGATACGCCCTAGCTGCACCCCAACGCGTAACCCTCGCGCGTCGAGCACATCGTCCAGCCACTCGGGGGCGGCCATGGGATGGGTCACCCCTACTGCCCTGTCGGCATGAGGCCTATAGTGCACCAAAATCCAACCGCCCGTTCCTTGGCGGAGGGTGTACACCTCTCCGTACAGTTCCGAAGGACGGAGCAGGTCGATGCGCAGCGCTGGATGCTGGACAAAGCGCGCACGCAGTTCAACGGGCTCCTCTCCATTGCTTTCAAGGGTGACACGTGCATCGAAGTCCCGCGCACCCGCCAGCCGATCCGTGATCTCAAGCAGCTGCCCCGCTGGGGTATCCGGGGACAGCGTCTGCAGAAACGGCCATCCCAAAGTGACAAGCCACCCCCCCAGCCCCACCAGGGCTACCAACAGAATCGTCCATAGTCCACTTGTCCCATTCATCAACCGAAAATGTTACCCCGCTCGACAGACAGCACAACCGCCCGCTTCAGTTGTNGTTCGTCCTCCGGCCATCTAGAATTGGGGCCNATGACCACNATGAGACTCCGCACAGTNAAGGACGCCGACCTCGGTGGNCGTAACGTACTGGTGCGCGCCGACTACAATGTGCCCCTCGCCGACGGCCGCATAGCNGACGACGCTCGGATCAGGGCCAGTTTGCCCACGCTGCATCTGCTGCTCGATGGGGGNGCAAAGGTTNCGGTGTGTTCNCACTTGGGCCGTCCCAAGGGCAAGCCCGTTCCCGAGTTGCGCATGGATCCGGTGGCTCATGCGTTGGANGAACTGCTCGGGTGTGACGTGCGGAAGGTCAAGGACTGTGTCGGCCCTCCCGTGAATGAAGCAGTGGAGAAACTCTCCCCCGGAGACGTGCTGGTGCTGGAGAACCTTCGTTTCCATCCCGAAGAAGAAGCCAACGACCCTACGTTCGCCAAGTCGATGGCCGAACCCTTTGATCTATATGTAAACGACGCTTTTGCCACCGCTCACAGGGCGCATGCCTCGACCAGCGGCATCACACATCACTTGCCCTCGTATGCGGGACTGCTTGTGGACCGGGAGGTGCAAGCACTGTCGGGATTATTGGATAACCCCCGTCGGCCCTACTACGTGCTCTTGGGCGGCAAGAAGGCCGGAGACAAACTGGGCGTTATCAAGAATCTGCTGGGTACGGTTAACGGTTTTCTTATCGGCGGAGGCGTGGCGTTCACCTTCCTCAAAGCGCAAGGCTACGATGTAGGCAACTCGATAGTGGACGAGTCGTTGGTCGACACAATGGGCGAGTTGCTACAGAAGGCCAGGGAAGCTGGAACCCACATCATGCTTCCCAAAGATGTCGTTGTAGCTCAGCAGCGTACACGGTCGGCCCCGACGAAAGTGGTGCCCACCGAGAGGATCCCTGATGGGTGGATGGGACTGGACATCGGCCCCAAGACCGTACGTGCGTACTCCTCTCTTCTGGAAGACGCTCGAACCGTGGTGTGGGCCGGGCCGATGGGGGCGTTCGAGACCCAGCCCTTTGATTCCGGGACCCGGGCCTTGGCCGAGCTGCTTGCCGAACTCAAAGGATACACCGTGGTAGGAGGCGGAGAAACCGGAGAAGCTGTGGCCAGCCTGGGCATAGCCGACAAGTTCGCCCATCTGTCTACAGGCGGGGGCGCGACCCTTGTGTTCCTTCAAGGCGAGTCGATGCCCGGCCTGGAACCTTTGCGCGCCGACTAGCCATCGCTCAAACCCTTGCAGCTCGTGCACTGGCGTAGTGCCCCGGGGGGCAGCTATACTCTTGGGCATGGCACGCGGGCATAGCTCAGTCGGTAGAGCGTCGGCTTCCCAAGCCGAAGGCCACGGGTTCAATTCCCGTTGCCCGCTCCAGGGGAGTTCCTCTCCACATGGGTAGCTTACGCTTGTGCACGCACCGGCCACGTGTAGGGTTCTCAAGACGAAGGTAGTGGGTCGGATACCGTCAAACTCTGTAGCAGACGGGGGGAACATGGAACTACGAACACCATCTATCAGCTTGCAGAGCTTGTCTGAAGATGCACAAGGATGCGAGCGGTGCCAACTTGCCTCCGGCCGATCAAACGTCGTGTTCGGTGAAGGAAACCCTGAGGCCGATCTCATGTTCATCGGCGAGGGCCCCGGGGAAGTGGAGGATCGTACAGGCAGACCGTTTGTCGGTCCTGCGGGACAGAAGCTGACCGAGATCCTGAACTCGGTGAACCTAAAACGCGAAAGCGTCTACATCACCAACATGGTCAAGTGCCGTCCCCCCGGCAACAGGGTCCCCACCCAGGCTGAGATGAACACCTGTTGGGATTGGCTTGGGGCGCAGATCGGCTTGATCCGCCCGCTGCTGATCGTCACGCTGGGAAACACCCCCAGCCAACGGTTCGTGCAGTCAAACGAACCGATGGGCCAGCTACGGGGCAAGTTCTACCGCTGGAAGGGTGCTATTGAGGTGTTCCCCATGTTCCACCCCAGTTATCTTCTGCGCAATCCAAGCAAGTCCAAGGGAAGCCCCAAGCACCTGACATGGCTGGATATTCAAGCGGTGAACGAGAGGATATCGCTGCTTCGCTCCCGACGCACCGAAGGGTAGTGCAGGGTCCGGCTCGTGCCGGCCATACGCAGCGTTTCTTCTTTCCGTCCTACCTAGCCACGTACTGATCGTACAATGCCTGTGCCCGTGCGGGATCCTGCGTGCCTCTGATCAGGGCACGGCCGTCGGGGAACACGACAAGCGATGCTTCGGGGAGTTTCACATCAAGGACAGAACCTCTCCAAGTGACCGAACCAAGCCCCTCAAGGTGTCGGGCGATACCGGCCAAGTCAAGCTCGGCCCGGGCTTTGGGCAGAACCTGTACCGCATCGCCACACAACACAACGGTCCGAGAGGTATGTTCGAGGGCGGAGAACTCCCTTTGTCCACAGGTCGGGCAGTCGTCGGATCTGGTTACCGACACCGAATCGACATGTCGTCCCCAAAGATCCAAGTACAACAGTTGCTCGGCGGCGCTCGTCCCTCGCTCATTCTCCGCATCTGAGGACAGCAACAGCCTCATCGCCGCCCCCGCCTGTACTGCCGCCAGGGCCATAGGCACCGGACCCAGGATTCCTGCACTCGCGCAGGTGGGCAGAGTTCCCGCGGGCGGCGGATCGGGGAACAAACAGCGCAGACACGGCCCTACACCGGGGCGAACCGGCATGTTCATCCCGTGGGTAGCGAGGACCGCCGTGTATATCCAGGGGATGCCGTGCTTTACACAGGCGTCGTTCACCAGATAGCGGGTCTCCAGATTGTCCAGGCCGTCGACCACCACATCCGCGTGGGGGACCAGGCTCTCCGCCTCGGTCGGTCCGAGATGTGCCGTCTGGTCGACCACCTTGGAATCCGGTTCCAGCCGAGACAACGCATTCGCACAGACCTCGGCCTTGGGCTTGCCCACATCGTCGGGTCCCATAAGGGAAACCCTATGCAAGTTATGGATCTCCACTACGTCGCGGTCGACCAACGTCAGCCTCCCCACGCCGGCGCGGAGGAGCGCCTCGGCCGTATGGCTGCCCAATGCCCCACAACCAACCACCAGGACATGCGATGAAGCCAGCTTCCGCTGTCCTTCCTTCCCAACCTGGGCAAGCACGATCTGCCGCGAAAACCGCTCATCCATGAGGGACACCTCCCAAGTAGCCGCTGACCATGATGTCCTCGCCCACCTGCTCCACCGACAGTTCTTCGACGCGGAAGCCCCTCGCGGGATCCTCAACCCCTGCTCCACCCACGGCAGGAACCCCTGTCCTGCCGCCCAAGATGAGCGGCGCGTAGAACATAACCAGCTTGTGCACCCACCCTCCAGCAAGGAAGGACCATGCCACCTCACCACCACCTTCTACGAGCAGCGAGTCCACCCCCTCCTGCACCAGGCGATCCACCAGCGCACCGAGGTCCACCCGGCCACCGGGTGCGGGCAGCTTCCACACCGTCGCTCCCGCTTCTTGCAGGGCAGAGACATGCTGTGTCTGCGCGTGATCTCCTGCGACCACCACCGCCCGTCCCGGAAGGCCGATCACTCTTGCCGACGGCGGCGTACACGCCCGCGTATCGAGCACCAGGCGCAGCGGAGAGGGGCCCTCCAGCTCACGCAGAGTAAGCTGAGGATCGTCCGCCATCACCGTGTTCACGCCGACCAAGATCGCTGCATGACGACGGCGCAAACGCTGCACGTGCCGCCGGGCACAGCGCCCGGTGATCCAACGCGAAGCACCGGTCGGGGTGGCGATCTTGCCGTCCATGCTCATGGCCAGCTTCAAGGTCACAAAGGGCGTTCGTTGGGTAATCCAGTGGAAGAAGATGTCATTGAGCTTGCGTGCCTCGTGGGCGAGCAACCCCACTTCCACCGTTACCCCCGCCGCACGCAAAGCGGCGATTCCCTTCCCATCCACCAACGGGTTGGGGTCGGTCGTGGACACGAACACCCGGGAAATGCCCGCCCCGACAATCCTGTCCGTGCACGGAGGGGTCCTCCCATAATGGCAGCATGGCTCCAGGTTCACGTAAAGGTCCCCGCCGCACGCATCAGAACCAGCCTTCTCCAAGGCCACGACCTCGGCGTGCTGTCCCCCCGGATGGCTGTGGTAGCCTTCGCCTACGACACGCTCGCCTTGCGCAACCACCGCCCCGACCAACGGGTTCGGACGCGTGTAGCCCTCCCCCAACGAAGCCAGCTCGAAGGCCCGCTGCATGAGGGCTTCAGTCACCCGGCGGCCTCCCGAAGCTCCACCGCCGCTGCGCGGGGATCGCTCCCGCCGAACACCGACGAGCCCGCAACGATGATGTCCGCCCCCGCATCGATCACCTGCCGGATGTTTTCCACGCCGATCCCTCCGTCCACGGCGATACTGACCGGGCGCCGCCCGAGTGTCTCTCGCACCCGCCGGATTCGTTCCAAGGCATTCGGGTCGAACTTCTGACCGCCGAACCCGGGGTCCACGGCCATGATGAGGACCCGATCTACGTACGGCACATACGGGTCAATCGACGCCAGCGCCGTGCTCGGCCGCATCGTTACGCCGGCCCGACAGCCGCGGGAACGTATCGCCGCCAACGATTCCTCCGGTGGATCAGCGGACTCCACGTGTACGGTGATGCAGTCCTCAGCGTCAACCTCAAACCGGGGGATATAGAATGCCGGCCGGTCGATCATGAGGTGGATGTCCAACGGAAGTCCGGTATGCGCACGCAGGGCGTTGCACACCGGCGGCCCAAACGTCAGATTGGGCACGAAGTGGCCGTCCATGACATCGAAGTGCAGCATGTCGACCACGTCCTCCACCAGTCGCGCCTGTTGGGCAAGCTGAGCGAGATCGGCTGCCAACAATGACGGAGCAAGCTTCATCTTCGGCGGGCCATGAGCAGCATGGCCAGAAGCTGCATGGCGGCCATGGCTGCAGCTGCAACGTACGTCAGCGCTGCGGCGGTCAGGACCTCCTTGACTCCTCCCAGCTCTTCCTGGGTGACGCTTCCGCTCTCTCTTAGGGCCTCAACCGCTCGTCGCGAGGCGTTGAACTCCACCGGCAGGGTGATCACGGTGAACATCACTGCAGCAGCGAACAGGATAATCCCGACATTGAGCAGCAACTCCGACTGGAAAAAGAGCCCCACAAAGAACAATGGGAACGCAAGTTGTGAGCCGAAGCTGGCCACGGGGACCACTGCGCTGCGGAGTGCCAACGGCGCATACCCGCGCGCGTGTTGGATTGCGTGGCCCGCCTCGTGAGCGGCGACTCCGACAGCGGCCACCGAGGACGAGCCGGGCGCCGACAGGCGCAGCGCTTTGCTGCGCGGATCGTAGTGATCGCCCAAGGCGCGCTTGGTGCCGCCAATCGTTACCCCCTGGACGCGGGCCCGCTCAAGAATGCTCTTCGCCACTTCCGAGGCGGACATGCCGCGTCTGGTGGTCACCTGCATGTACTTCTTGTAGGTATGCTTAACCTTGTACTGGGCATAGATGGCCAGCGCCAGGGCGGGCAGCAATACCAACAGGGTTTCCGGGTAGAACAACCACAGGAGCCCCACGGTTCACCTCCTCACGGTTACCGGAGCGATTATAGCCAGCAGTCCTTCATGAATCAGGCGGGGAAGGGACCGATAGGCCGGATTCTGTCGTGGGGAGCCATCCATCTGTGCGGCCTACCCGGAGGCATCGGGCGGGCCACCCTCAAGCGCCTCCCTATTCGGCCTCGCTCCGGCCGGGGTTTACCGTGCCCGAGACCTCGCGGCCCCGGCGGTGGGCTCTTACCCCACCGTTTCACCCTTACCCGTCCCCACATACTGCTCCCTGACAGGGAAGCATCGGGGACGACGGCGGTTTCTTTTCTGTGGCACTTTCCAGGGATTTCTCCCTCTCGGCTTGCGCCGAGCGGCCTGCCCTGCGGAGTCCGGACCTTCCTCAGGGGCGTCGACCCCTGCGGCTCCCTGGTCCGCTCCCCCGCCTGCCGGCCCGCGAGTATCGGCATCGCGGGCATACACGTATTATACCACCCCATGTGTGCTGTTGTCGCAGGGGCCTGAGGCAATGCGGGCACAGCAATCTCCGAGCCAGGAGCACCACCACGGCCACGCCGGTCCCCGCCATCAACACTGCAGGCCAAACTCGGGGACCCTCCTCCTCGGACGGGGTCGCTTCCTGTAGCAGCTTCAGGTTTGTCGCCCACGAAACAGCAGCGGTTCCGGGAAGTCCCCTGTTGGCCTCGGCCTGCGCCTTGGAGCGGAACTCCTCCCAGCTTGCATCGTCAAAACGGGCTGCCGCCGCCTCTCCCCTTTGGCCCGCTGCATGCCAGCGGTTGCGTTCATCCCTCACCAACACAATCAGAGCGCTCTCGGCCCCTAATCCCCACTCCGAAAATACCCTTCGGGCGTACTTCCCGGGGTCCGAGAACGGATCCCGCCACGTGGCCAGGTAAACGAGATGGATCCCCTCATCCTTGAGTTCTGTGATGGCATCGCTCATCGCGTTGCGCTGATGACGGTCCAAGGTCAGTCCGTAGTCGTTGATCGCGTTGAGGCGGAGTGGAAGCTCGGTGGGTTGACATAGAGCGCTCAGCGCTGTGCCCAGTACAAGTACCGCGAGCAGTTTTCGCACCTCACCACCTCGCGCTCCGCCCGCACCCGCTCGAGCGTGGTCTCCGCCAGCTTGAGATGGCATCCTCCACAGTTCCCCCCTTGCACAGGCACAACCGGGTCCGGCACCTGTTCCAGCAAGCGCCGGTACTCCTCGTACATGTGTGGAGGAAGCTTTTCCACGCAAGCCTGCCGTTCACGGCGTTGTCGCTCACGCTCGGCCTCCAGGGACGCCACTCGGGCCTGAACCGTCGATATCTCCCCATCTACCTCCGCCAGCCTTTCCTGATGAGCCTTCTCGTCTTCGCGCAGCTGCTGCTCATCCTGCTCTGTCTGCTCCATCAACGAAAGGGACTCTTCCGTCATCTCATCCAGCTTGTGGCGTAGAAGGCGTATCTGTTCGCGCAAGTGTTCCATTTCTTTGTAGGAGATGATCTCGTTGTCCAGCCTCACTTGATAGCTTCGCACGCGTCGGTCCAGCTCGTCCACCTCGGCTGTCCTTTCAGCCGCCCGCCGGCGCAACGCCTCGTGCTGCTCTTTGCGCCTTTCAAAGGCGTCCAGTTCATCCCGCCTTCGCCGCCCAAGCCGTTCCAACTCGTTGGCCAAATCGCTTAGCTTGCCCTCGGTGGAGCGCAGCTGTGCCTCGATGTGCCCCAGCTCAACCAGGTCCCCCAGTCGCGTGGTCACCCCGTAATCACCCGAAGCCCCCCAAACTGTTTCCGCAACAGACTCCCCACATGGTCGACGAATGGCATCTCCGACTCACGATGCCCGAAACAGGCAACGGTCAACCCCGATTCTCCGGCCTCGCAGCCCGCGTGGTACCCCATCTCCCCCGTGAGCAGTAGCTCAGCACCCGCATCCAAGGCGGCCCGCCATACACCCTTTCCGGATCCCCCGCAGACCGCAACCCGGCTGACCCGTCTGTCCTTTTCTCCGTACATCGCCTGCGGAGCGTCGATCCCCAGGAAACAACACATCCTCGACACCACCTCTCGGGCTGGCTGTGCAGTGGGGAGGTACCCGATCCTCCCCGGGCCATGACGCTCGCCGCCCAGTTCCAGCGGGTACAGATCGTAGGCCACCTCCTCGTAGGGGTGGGCGTCCAGCAGAGAGCGCTCCACACTGCGGCGCAGCTCGGCGGGGACAACCGTCTCCAGACGGACTTCTTCCCCACGCTCCTCTTGTCCTATCTGACCCTTGAACGGCGAACTCCCCTCTTGGGGCAAGAACGTTCCCGTGCCCTTCGTGCGAAACGAGCACCGGCTGTACTGTCCGAGGTGTCCGGCTCCCGCAGCGAACAAGGCATCAGCCACATGTTCGACGTGCTCCTCAGGGATGAACGTCACCAGCTTCAACAGGCGCCCCTTGTTCCACAACGGCCGCGCCATCCGGAGAGCTATCGCCTTCGCCAACAGTTCTCCCAAGCCCCCTTGGGCCGAGTCGTAGGGCGTGTGCACCGCGTAACACGCACTTCCTTTGGCAAGCAAGGCGGCCAGCTTCTGTCCCAAGGGTCGGCGCGGATGCACTCGGGTTATGGGGGCAGGAAAAAGCGGGTGGTGGGTGACCACCAAGTCCACTCCAGAGAGGCACTCCAAGTGACGGTTTTCCAGGTCCAGCACCACCAGCACCGTGCGACACGCCTCGTCCAGGGGACCCACCTGCAGCCCCGTGGGGTCTCCCTCCTCCGCAATCGCGGGGGGAAACAACGAATCTAGGAATGCAGTCACATGTTCCCGTTGCACGGCTTGTCAGTTTAGCGGCAGGTCCATTTGGCTCGCAAGCTCGCCGCAGGTTATGGTGACACTATGGATCCGCACAGCGACCAGCCATTCGTGGCCGGGGTCGCCGGCTCGGCACGACGCGGGGGCAATTCCGATCGCTTGCTTCAAGCGGCCCTGGACGGGGCACGGCAAGAAGGTGCGCGCGTCGAGCAGGTAGTCACCGCCAAGCTGGACATATCGCCGTGCCGCGCGTGCGACGCATGCCGGGCACTTGGGCACTGCATAATCGACAGCCAAGCTGACA
>SL_5KL_010_SEDDRAFT_10000230_pt1 | contig 35701 bp, 29 predicted proteins | sample SodLakKL_010_SED_FD_9118 | JGI IMG/M metagenome (IMG submission 9118) | reverse complement strand
AAAAGGACAAAATGTTGAAAAGTCTAAAAGGCCGATACTTGCAGTAGCTTGATGGCAAACCCTCAAGCCCCTAAATTCCCTCAAGTCTCTTACTTCCCTTACGTCTCTCAAGTCTCCCAATAAACATCCCCTTTATATCAAACAGCCGTGTGGCGAACCTCCTGTCTTCTTTCCCGCACCTCAGCCACTTCACCATGTGGTGACATACTGCAGGCGCACCACGTACCGGTCGTATTCCCTTTCGGGGTTCAGCACATCGCGGTAGTAGACCGGCTCGGTCAGGAGTTGTACCCTGCCGTAGGGCCCGAAATCGTACGATGTTTCCAGGCGTGCACTCCATCGTTTCCTGTCACCGCCCTGGTTAAAATGGCGCCCTCCCAGGGATACCATCCATTGGTCTGATACATGGTAGTTGCCGCGAAACATGGCCTGGTAACTCGTGGTGCTGGTTTCATCACTTTCCAGGAAATAGAGCCCGGTATTTGCTACCAGCTGCAGCCCGGCAGGAAAGCGCAGCGACTGTTGCAATGAGATGTTGTTCCCTGTATGACTTCGCTCATCCTGGCCGTGAAGGATGGTGCTTTGCTGGTGCGACCACGACAGCGAGGTGTTTGCGTGGAGCTGCTCCCGCAGGGTATAATTCATCCCTGAAGACAGGGTGATCACCTCTGCCTTGTTTGTGACAGGACGGATGTCGTCGTCCATTTCCTGGCGGTGTGGGGAGAACGAGAGGCTAATCCATGGCAGATCGGTTGGCCGCAACGTGGCAGATAGGCCCCAAACGGTGGTATGGGTAGTATTTCTGTGCTGGTTTAACAGGTTGTCATCCATCCGGCGGAAGTGGGGTTGCAGGGTCAGTCTCCGGTTCCACAGGATCTGGCTTGCACGTATACTGAAGCTGCGTTGATCCTGGCGCATAAAGGGCGTTCCGGGTGAAGAATACCCGGGCTCGATGTGGCGGTACGAAGCCTGGATGCGTGTTGCCGGCAGGTGCAGCCCGGTGTTTATGGCATAGGCATACGACAGGGAGGTAGAAAGCCGGGGCGAATGAATGCGGTCCACAAATCCGGGAATGCGGTCGGTGTCGACCGGATCGCTTTCGGTGTTGGCTGTGTTGATCATCCCTGCCACTTCTCCCCCGATGGAGAGCCTGCGACCGAAAAGGCTGGTCCCCAGTTCAATGCCCGGGATCAGCACTTCGCCCGGCTTGCGGAATACCCGGGCAGAGTCGGCCTCGTGGAACAAGGTGTCGAGGTGGTGCACCAGGGTGTCGGCGGGCCAGTGGTAGTATTTCCCTTCAGGTTCGATGCTCGTGGCATCGTCGCGGGCATGAAGCAAAGAGAAGAAAAGAAAGGTCCGGTCTTCGTAACCAGCCCCAATGCGACCATACAGCATGCGCTGCTTGTGTTGCTGCTGGAGATAGACCCCACGCCCGACAGCGCGCTTGCTGTTGCCATACACAACGGCAGCATGAAAAGCTCGCGCCTGCACCGACAGGTTTACCCCATCCACCGTGATGCCACGGAGCATCAGGGATGCATATTGAGGCCGGGTGCGTCCGGCTTCGAGGGTCTGTATACCCCGGAGAAAACCAAAACGTCCGGTGGTGTCAATCGTGCGCAGCAGCGCCCGCGTATCGAGTCCTGCTGACACATAGTTCATGCGCTGTGCACGGCTGTCCTGCTGTGTGGATAAGACGGAAGATACAGACACGGGCAGATGAAACAGGGTGAGCCTGCCTCTTACTTGCCAGGTGAGGTGTTCGGAAGGCACTGCGTGCCCAAAAGGCTGGTGGTTCGAATAATGGCCGGTGAGTGTACTTTGTCCGGAGAAGGAGAATCCGTTGGAAGCTGCAAGGTGTTGGATGGAACCGCTACATAAACAAACCACGCACAATATAAGTATCCTGCATGTATGTAAGATTGTTTCCAAAAGGTACTTTTTTCATGATGTCAGAAAATATAGTTGACTCTGAAAACCGGGTATATGATTCAACGCTTAGAACAAATATAAAACATTTGTCTGAATAATGCAAATATTTACCTGAATATTTTTATAAAGTCGTCTTGCGCTCTTTTATTTTCGTCTTGCAGTCATATTTTTATGACTACAATTCATGTGCGTCGTCGAAAGTATTGCATTCAAGACAAAACATGTTCAAAACTGCAGTAAAGAAATTAGTCGACGGGAGCATTCGCACCGGATAACAGCTCCTTGAGCTGTATCATCGGTGAGACCAGACCGGTTGACATGGTGGGTTGCAAGGTTTGTTAATCGAGTGGCGCGGAAGCGCGGGTCCAGTATGTGGTGCGGCCCAAAAAACGCATCCCCATCACATAGCCTCTGAGGCGAAGGGTGTTACGATCTTCAAGGCGCATGTAGGCAGAATATGTTCGCCCGCTCTCAGGGTCATAGATGGTGCCCCCGGTCCATTCCTCATCAGTGGCATCGTAAGTAAAGCCTTCGATGATCTGCAGGCCCAGGATGGGCTGGCTGCGAAGGGCGCGTTCGGGGTTTTCTCCGTCCAGCTTGGGCGAGCCGTCTTCTTCATAAGGCTCATCCAGCCAGATGATCTTGCCCTGCACCGTGCCGCTGTCGTCGGTGTATATCTCAACCTGCGACTGGTCATCTTCGGTCATCCAGTACCCGTTGATCCGGTCCGGCTGGGCATACGTCATTGAGGAGAGGAAGATAATAAGAGAAAGTAATGCTGTCTTTTTCATCGTTTCGTATGTTTAAGGCTGTCAAAAAGTCGAAATGTCAGAATAACCATCCGTGTGTGTGTGTGTCAGTTCTTTTGCGTGGAGGCTTTATCGGTTTATAGTTTTTTACCTAATTAATTTACAGGCGTTTATGTTCCCGCCAAAATTCAAGGTTGTCTTACATCCCCCTGTGCCACAACTTCATTGACATGGCCATTGTCATGTGGTGTTAATGGTCTCACATATTTCAGAAGGTAAACACGCTTTCGGATCAAAATGTTCGTCCGGGCAATGGCTATATGTGCCTGGCCGTTGCGGCTAACCTCATTATAAGCGGCGCCTCTGTTCGTTGCATCAAGGACTAAACTCACAAACAGGAAGATTCGAAGCACACAGGCTCATTAGTCCATATTATTCTTTCACCCGGATGGTGCTTCTTTGAACAAAGATGTCATTTGTTCCCGGGCTGTCATTCTTTTCGCAACCAATCACTACGGTTATACCCGCTCCATACCGGGGTCTGGTCAGGGCCCTGATACCTGATACTTTTGATCCTCCATTTCAGAATCGCAGTTGAGAATTGACTTAATTCCCTGACTGCATCTGAGGAAGAGAACAGGTTTTTATAAATACGATTTCTGAATGATTTCTTATCTGTCTTGATGATGTAACGGTAAAGAACTCCGGGATCAGGAATCTGCAGTCCATTGAATTAGAGAAACAACATAATTCAGCGGAAGTGCTGAAATATTGCGATTAAGTGCAGGATACGAATGCAAGAGCCGGTATGATATTTATATGTTGCAGATGTCGAATTCACAACCCTATAAAGAAAAAAAACAAAAACAAATCAAAAAATATATGTTTTATGTTGCAAAACTCAAAATAATGCACTAAATTTAAACAAGCGTTTGCCTTGCCGGAATGTGTCTGTCCCGGTCCATGATAATGTATGATGCGGTTCAGTCCACTTATACCCCGTAACAAGCTTTTGTGAATTACCCATAGATAAACCAATACCACCCACTTAGCATGAAAAATTCCTGGCAGATCAAGCCCTGATCTAAATTACAGGGGTAGGATCACTGGCGTCAAATACCCGGCAGGGAGTTGCCGGCGCAAAGGGATTTTCGCAATAATCAATATTGCCATGAAACCCAAAGCACTACAAAACGAGCCGTGCCAATGGAGTTGTAACACAGGGGCATGTAAGGCAACCCCTGAACTATTGCCACGAACACAAACACCTATAAACCTGCCTGTTGAAAAACCACACCTAAAAAAAAGGAAAGAGTGCTTTAAAAAAATGTATTAACTAATTAAAAAGGAGGTCAAAATGCCAAAGTTTAAAATGTCAAAAAAACTATCAGAGGCAATTAAGAACATTCCTCCACTACGGAATCAATTAAATGCCATTGATCCTGAAGAATTCGGTCCGCGCGAAGAACCTTTGGTTGAATACTTATCAAAAATTGGAGAGCGGATTTTTCCTCCCGGGCATGATATAAGACCTGATTGGAAGGATTTCCTGGACAGCATTCAACCCGTTTTTGGATTGGAATGCTCCTCCAGTACCAGAAATGAACCTTTATGGGTTTGATGAGTTCGGTTTTTCTGCCTTTCCAGGCGGCACTCGTTGGGGCTATGGTGATTATGATAATTTTGGTTTCGTTGGTTATTGGTGGTCTTCCTGCGAGTACTCGTCGTCAAGCGCCTGGAGCCAGACTATGGCTGTGTGGGGTGGGTGGGTGAGCCGCAACTACTTCCACAAAACAAGCGGTTTCAGCATCCGTTGCGTAAGAGATCTTGATTAATTTGGTTATTTGAACCTTTGATTTATTTACAATTACCGCCTGTGGCAATCGAATTTTGTCTGCTGCAAAAGCACCCTTATTCTATAAAATAAGTCCTGTATTTTCGGGGTTATTAGGTTTTTATTTGGAAACTATTGGCACTCGCTGTGGCGGGTGCTTTTTTTAGACCTCTGTTTCTGGTTGAAGAAAAATCTTTGTTTGATGCAGTACTTAATACATCAAAGAAAAAATGATTAAGATATACCAAACCCTCCATGTATCAAATGTTTGTGAGAATAATTTATATTTTTGTTTGCATGTTTCAAATACGCTATACATAGTAAGACTAAAGAAATGAGATCAAAAAATATTCATTGGTTCATTGCATTTACCCTTATAGGATTATTTTCTGTAATACTTCACAGTTGTAGTGAAGATGAGGTGCAGCCCGATGAAGACACCCCAGGAAAAGTGTTTGATATTGACGGCAACAAGTATAAAACAGTGATTATTGGCAACCATGAGTGGATGGCAGAAAACCTTCGGGTAACCAGATACAGTAACGGAGATTCCATATCCACGGGTTTGAGTGATGCTGAGTGGCGTGACACCATGGAAGGTGCATATTCAATTTACCCGCATACGGGCGGTTTGGCCGATGATGATGTGGAGGGTATTCATTCGGATGCAGAAATGGTTGACGCCTATGGTAAACTTTACAACTGGTATGCAGTGAATGACCCGAGAGGTCTTTGCCCTGCAGGCTGGAGTGTTCCTAGCGAAGGAGTTTGGAGGGATCTTGTTAATTATTTGACTGATAATGGGTTTCCAAATGAGATGGACAATCCGAACGGAGCAACCAATGCATTAAAGTCATGCTGGCAGGCCGATGCACCTTTGGATAGTTGCAGGACCTACGATCACCCTCGCTGGAATGCACATAGTCTGCATCAAGGATTTGATGAATTTGGGTTTTCGGCTCTTCCAGCGGGCCGCCGCCGTTTCTATGGGGTTTTGTATGAAAGAATTGGTACAGGAGCCTTTTGGTGGACATCTTCCCGGTATTACTCGACCACGCAGGCCTGGCGCCGGTCCATGGGGTCCAGCGTTAGCTATTTGTACCGTGGCAACGATGAAAAGACGAACGGTTATAGCGTACGATGTATCAGAGCTATTGAAAACTAGACAACCTTTACCATCAAAACATTGAGTTAATCGGTCACCCGATGGTGTAATGATTGAAGGTGACGTCTTGTTTTTTATAGAATGTGAATTGATTGTTTGTGTGGCAATGATAACCAATTAATTAATCTTGCCACAATTTTACCTGAAAGATCATGATAAAATCAATCAAATATCTGGCTTACAGATTATTGGCGGTTTTAATGAGTCTGTTTGTCATCGTTGGATGTAGTGATGATGATGACGCTGAGCCTTATAATGATGTTGGCTCTGGCACCGTAAAAGACATCGATGGTAATGAATATAAAACCGTTACAATTGGCAGCCAGGAGTGGATGGCAGAGAATCTTAGGGTTACCAGGTACAACAACGGTGATACGATGCCTACGGGGTTAAGTAATGCTGAATGGGGAGGCGCAACAAGTGGTGCTTATGCGATTTATGACCATAATCAAGCATCTGCTGATGGCATTAACTCTCCAGAAGAAATGGTTGCTGCTTATGGCAAACTATACAATTGGTACGCTGTAAACACTGGCAATTTGTGTCCAGAAGGTTGGAGCGTGCCAAGTGATGATGATTGGACACATTTGGTTGATTATATTATGGATAAATATGATTATCATAATGACGTTCATAGTGATAATATAAATGGTGTAGGCAATGCCTTAAAATCTTGTCACCAGGATGGTTCTCCCCTGGGCGGTGATTGCTATACTTCGGAGCAACCCCGGTGGAGCTCACATGACACCCACTATGGTTTCGATGAGTTTGGCTTTTCGGCTCTTCCCGGTGGAAACCGTTATGCCGATGGTTTTTGTTACGGTATTGGGCGCCGCGGTTACTGGTGGTCTTCAGGCGAGAGCTCGTGGGGGAGTGCCTGGTACCGGCACATGGCAGGTGGCGACGGATTTGTGGAAAGAGTCGACTTCATTAAGTCGCTTGGGTTGAGCATCCGTTGCGTCCGGGATTCAGATTAATTTGGTTATTCGAAACTTTGATATATTTACAATTACACCCTTGGGCGGTCGAATTTTTCTGATTACAGATTTTCCATTATTTAGTGGTAGAATTCATGTGTTTTGGGGATTGTGAAGAATTTGTTTGGAAATGACAACTAAGAGCACTCGCTGCAGCGGGTGTTTTTTTTAGACCTCAAATGATCGCGCTTAAGGGTTGTAACCCGGAATAGAATTAGGGATTTTCAGTGTTGGTGGGGGTTGTAATGTAGGAATGCTTGTCGAGTTATCTCTTCAATTGTTTGCTCTTTTGTTTGCTCAACAAAAAAACCACTCACATCATATACGACGTAAGTGGCTGATTATCTGCCCCCTCCTGGACTCGAACCAGGAACCCTCTGATTTCACAGGAGAAAAACAGTCCGATGAAGTCGTGGGCTACTTTGCCCACATCGAAATGGTCAATGGGTTCTCGAAAAACCCTGTTTATGACAAAGGAGGAGATTATTTCCCATGCTAAGAAGTACAGCAAATCCTACGGCTACTCATCATCAACCTGGCAGACTGAGTTCGATGCAATGGCGAAGAAAACAGTCATCAGGAACCTGCTGTCTCACTATGGTTATCTCAGTGTTGAAATGGTAGGAGCAATTGACGAAGACATTCGGGCAGACACCCAATATCGCGATCAGGAAGTGCAGGAACACACGGGAAAGAAACAGTTCGATATTAAGAAGGTCGAATTTGAGGATGTTTCCAAGGACAACGGTAGTGACGAAGTGGAACCCGAAGACCCTGGATTTTGATGAGACTCACGGTGCTTGCAAGCAGTAGCAGAGCCAATGGTTACCTGCTGCACAATCAAAGGGAAGCCCTGGTCATTGAGGCCGGGGTTTCGCTTTTACAGGTGACGAAGGCACTAAATTTTCGTTTAGGTTTGGTAAAAGGATGTGTTGTCACCCATCGTCACAGGGATCATGCGAGATATGTTAGACAATATGCTGATGCAGGAATTACTGTGCTAGCTCCTGGTGATGTGTTTGAAGGCATCCACCACAGGTATCATCCGATATTGCCAGGAAAGGGATACAAGCTTGGTGGCTTCAAGATCATCCCCTTCGAGGTAACTCACGACGTACCCTGCTTTGGTTACCTGATTGATCATCCCGATACAGGCAGAGTCCTGTTTTTAACTGACACCTACCTCTGCGAATACCAATTCCCTGACCTGAACCAGATCATCATCGAGGCTAATTATGCCGATGACATCCTGGAAGAGAACATTATCAGTGGTATTGAGCATCTCAGCAAGAGGGAGCGACTGCTTACTTCTCACATGGAGCTGGAGACAAGTAAGGCCGTGCTGATGGCTCAGGATCTATCTGATCTGCAAAATATCATCCTCACCCACCTATCTGATCGTAACAGCGATGAGGAGAGGTTCGTGAATGAGATTAATGCCGTAACCCGCAAACCAGTGTATGCTGCAAAGGCTGAATTATCAATTGATTTAACCCTAAAACCCTACTAATCATGAAAAACAGAAAACCACAGGGTGCTTTTTATGAGAGGGCTCCCAACATATTAACGGAAAAGATTGCAGAGCTTAGCTCCCTGCTTACGAATTACCGAAACAAAGGGCATTCAGCTGATGTGCTGAAATTCTATGAGGAAGTGTTGGATGCAATGAAGCTTGCGCATCTTTATATGCAGCAATCAATTAGGGTAGAAAAACATATCATATTGTTCTTGTCTGAAAAAAAAAAATGGTTTCCCATACGCCTCCATCTCATATCCCATGCCAGACCTGAAAGTACAGGCTTTGTGAAATCACGATATGATTGTATTAACACAATCGCCTTCACCACGGCTTACCAGATCACCCCCATGAGTTAAAGCGTATGTTTCAAGGTGCTTTTGATGCCAAAACACCAAACCGGGTTAGCACATCCTTTGAAAACGCCACATGAAGAAACCGAGGATGAGCGCAATGAGAGTATACAATGCCCAATTGGCAAAGGGAACAGGTGGAATATCTGCTGGTATAATCTGGGGACGAATAAACATGGACCTGTAATTCGAAAAACTATTCTGAATGGGGACCCACCCATCTGTATCCATTTGGACAAGTCCTTCAACCAGTGGGGTGCCGGGTGACTCATCCGCAGCGAGAAAAGTATTTGGAGTCTCTGGTTCCCAACGGGCTCCAATATATACATCACCCGAGCCAAATGTTAGTTCCAGGGACATAAGGTCTATGTCGTGCCAGACAAGAGTGTATGGGGCAGTAGTGGCCTCGGGAATCCCTGACAAAGATACCGGCAAAGCGGCCAGTTCTGTGCCCGGTTCGCCGTCTGTTCCGTCATCGTCAAAAACCACCACTTCCATATCAAGGTCCCCATCAGCAAATGTAACAAAGGCTAGGCAGACCTTTGCCAACTGAACGGGGTTTGTGATGGAAAACTTCTCAACGAAAGTTACGACAGAAACGACCGCCGGGCTTCCGGAATAGCCGTTTTCGATACTGCCATCGTCAGTAATAATTAAACCCGGAGCGGTATCGCAATCCGATTTAACGTACGACGTCGTGGCAGTTTCGGGAGGAGCTTCGCCTACGATACTCACGAGGTCAACGGCGGGTGAGGTAACTTGCCCATAAATGCTGATCATTCCCGTCCCAAACACAAAAAGCATTGTCAAGGAAAACACGTACAGTTTTTTCATCATTAATATAAGTTTAGTTAAACAATAGGATTAACCAAGACATATAACCCTTAACAAAGATACATTATGTTTTTATTAATACACAAGTAACCGCAAAAAAAAAATTACAGGTCTAACTGGTGAAACACGGGGTTCCAAAGACAACTATCATCAAAACAGCCATGTGTTATCAATACATGGGCAGATTTCAATGGATTCACCCCTGGTAAAAAGAAGTGAATTTTTGTACTAACGAGATAAAAGATTTTCTATAACTGCTTATGCTCATGGCTCTGGGAAATGCCGTTTGGAGAAGTGCCGGCTGAGTTGTTATAGGGGAATGCTTGTCGGGTTATCTTATAAAAAGTATGCTAAAAAGTATGCTAAATAAAAAAACCACTCACATCATACAGGACGTAAGTGGCTGATTATCTTGCTCCCCCTCCTGGACTCGAACCAGGGACCCTCTGATTAACAGTCAGATGCTCTAACCAACTGAGCTAAGGAGGAATTTGCCCCTGCAAAACAACTGTCGCGCCATTTTGCGGTGCAAAAATAATAAAAATATCTTCACGCCAAAGGCTTTTTTGTGATTTTTTGTGCCCCAATCAAACAAAGCACGCCGAAAACCAGTACCCACATGCATTATTTTTCCTAATTTTGCAGCGATAACAACAATACCGGCATCATATACAATGCACAAAACGGCCAGATCACTTTTCACTAACATTCTGAACCGGCAACGGAAACCCGGACTAACGGGCAACATGGTTTTCCTGCTTGCCGCCATCGGGCTGCTAAGCCTGGCAGTGCATAGCGGCTATGTGACAGAACATACCCCATCAACACCCGAAACACAACCCGTAGAAACCGTGTCGCGCTTCTCCGACGACGACCTGCACTTTTACCAGGATACCATCACGCAGCTGCTGCTTCGCCACCGCTTCAACGGAAGCGTGCTCCTGGCACGCGACGGCGAGATCATCCTCAGCAGGAGCTTCGGCTTCGCCGACTTCCGAAACCATACTCCCCTGCAACCCGACACCCCCTTCCAGCTGGCCAGCATCAGCAAAACATTTACCGCAGCCGCCACCCTCATCCTGCACCATGAAGGGCTGATCGATATCGACGACCGCGTCGACAAACACATCCCCGAGTTCCCCTGGGATAACATCACTGTAAGACACCTGCTGAACCACACCTCGGGAATCCAAAACTACATGTGGCTGGTGGAACGCTACTGGAACCAGGAGCACAAACCCAACAACGAAGACATGCTGCAACTCTTCGTAGAACACCCACGGCACCTCGACTTCTGGCCAGGCACCCGGTTCGCCTATTCTAATACGGGATACGGCTTCCTCGGACTTCTGATCGAAAGAGTGAGCGGAAAATCCTTCTCGGAATTCCTCCACGAGCGGATCTTTGAACCGCTCGACATGCAAAACAGCTTCGTTTACGATCCCAACAGACCCGAAATAATGACCACAAACCGCGCCTTCGGCTTCAGGCCGTGGCGGCACACCCACCTGATCATCCCCGATGTGAGACACGACGGCGTGACAGGCGACAAAGGCATATATGCCAGCATCTTCGACCTCTATACCTGGGACCAGGCCATGAAGAACGGCAAAATCCTGCCCGAAGAACTGTGGGAAAAGGCCTTCGAATACACTACCCTGAGAAACGGCCGCCAGGTCAGATACGGTATGGGCTGGCGTATCCAAAACTTCATGGACAGCCACGTCGTACACCACCCCGGTAGATGGAACGGCTTCCGGACATCCATGAAACGCTTCGTAGAAAAAGACGCCACCCTCATACTCCTCAATAACACCAACAGAAACATCACCCACCTCGTGGAAAGCCTCCAGAACATCCTCTTCCTCGAAGAAATAAATGCCACAGAAAAAGCGCCGGTGAAAGAAGACCCCCAGGAATACAGGGTGCTGGGAGGATAAGATTAAGGCTAAGGTTGAGGTTGAGAAGTTAAGGAGTTGCCGGGTGGTAAAAGGGTTGTTGGTTTTGGTCTTAGCAGGGACAGCACCTGGCCTGTCCAAAGTTACCCGGGGTGTTTTTGCAAATCAGTTTGAAGATAAAGCAAACCCGGACCTTTCGACCTTTCGACTTTTAGACGTTTTGTTATTTTGTCATTCCTTATGCAAATCAACATTGTAAACCATTCAGATAACCCCCTGCCTGCTTACGAAACGGCTTTTTCAGCAGGGATGGACATACGGGCCATGCTGCCCGCAGACCTTGTGCTGCACCCACTGGAAAGGGCAGTCGTCGGCACCGGTCTGCATATCGAACTGCCGGAAGGCTACGAAGCCCAGGTAAGGCCACGCAGCGGACTGGCAGCAAAACACGGGGTTACCGTCCTGAACACCCCCGGAACCATCGACGCCGACTACCGGGGAGAGATCAAAGTGATCCTGGTGAACCTCTCCAACGAGAGCTACACCATAAAACACGGAGAAAGGATAGCCCAGATGATCATCGCAAAACACGAAAGAGCATCCCTCTCTCCCGCCCAGGGACTCAGCGAAACAGTGCGGGGAGAAGGCGGGTTCGGCCACACGGGAACAAGCTGAGCATTGAGCTATAAATTTCTTCATTCCGAACGTAAGTGAGAAATCTGTTTGCTTGCCGGAAAGAAGTTGAGTTTTAGGTTTTGGATCACTTGGGCTGAACCGATAAACCCAAAGAACTTTTTCAAGCTTGAAGTTATCCTTGGGTTTGTAACTTTAAAACATTTCGTCCTTTTGTCTTTTTGTCCTCTCGACTTTTTGACTTTTTGACATTTCGACTTTTTGACAAAAATTAAACACATGAATACATACCTGAAAACCCTCCTGTTTCTGTTCCTGCTGCCCACACTGGGCGCCTGCAGCACCGCACGGGAAACTCCCCGGGAAACACAGGACAAAGAAACCGGCGAACAAGTGGAGCGGCCCGTGGTGTCGGAAGAGGAACAGCTCCAAAGCACCGCAATGCTTATGGAAGGCATCAAACAAAAACTGCTTGGCAACCCCCAAAGGGCAGTTTCGCTGTTCTATGACGCCAAGGAAAAAGACCCCCGCAACGACGCGGCATATTACGAGCTGGCCAAAATGCACGCAAGGCAAAACCAACTGAAAGATGCTGCACGCTACGCCGACGTGTCCATCGAGCTCGACCCGGGAAACAAAGAGTACCTTCTTCTGAGAGCCGACATCTGGATCCTCGACGGCCACATGCCGGAAGCCATCCGGATCTATGAAGAGCTCACCGCCAAACACCCCCGGAACATGATGCTGCATCGCAACCTGGTAAGTGCCTACCGTCACGAAGAACAATACGACGAGGCGCTGCAGGTAGTCAAACACATAGAATCAGTGCAGGGGCTGACACAGGAATCAGGCATGGAAAAGCTTGAGCTGCTCATCCGCATGGGTAGATACCAGGACGCTATCGACGAAACACTGGCACTGATTGACCTCTACCCGGAAGAGCCAGGTTTTGTTGAACTGCTGGGTGACCTCTACCTGGAAACAGGACAGGAAGAAAAGGCGAAAGAGACCTACCTGCAAATGCTTGAAAGAGACCCCGGCAACTACATGGCCCGGCTCCTGCTGGCTGACTACTATCACCAGCAGGATAAGAGCACAGAAGCCTTTGAGCAGCTGAAACAGGCCTTTCAGTCGCCGCGCCTGGGACTGGAAGGGAAGGCCCGGATCGTCTTTACCTATATGAGCTGGGCCGAAGAAGACCCCATTTTTATGGAGCAGGCCATAGAACTGGCCGACATCATGCTTTCCATGCACGACGACGAAGCCGAGACATGGCTTGTCTACGGAGACCTGCTGTTCCATGCAGACAAAAAAGAAGAGGCGCGCGACAAATACATCAAAGCCGCCGAACTGGACCCCTCGGGCTTGTCCGTATGGCAACAAATCCTCAGCCTCGACCTGCAACTGGGCGACTACGAAGCCATGCTGCGCCATTCGGACCTCGCCCTGGAGTATTTTTTTGAACAACCCATCCTGTTCCTGTTTAACGGCCTTGCCAGCCTGCAACTCGAAGATTACGAAGGCGCAGCATCCTCGCTGGAATACGGCCTGGCCATATCCGTCAATGACGACGACCTGAGGGAAGACTTCATTACCATGCTGGCAGACACTTACTACTACCTTGACGCCCACGACGAGTCAGACAGGTTTTACCAGAAAGCACTTGAGAAGAACCCCGACAATGCCACGGCACTCAACAACTACAGCTACCACCTGGCACTTCGCAAAGAAAGACTCGATGAGGCACTGGAGATGTCGGGACGCGCGCTGGAGCTTCAACCCGAAAATGCAGCATTTCTCGACACCTATGGCTGGATCCTCTATCAGAAAGGAGAATACCAGGAAGCATCAACGTGGATAAAAAAGGCAATAGAGGCTTCTGACGAACCAAATGCCACCATCCTGGAACACTACGGAGATGCCATGTATAAACTCGGCGACAAGGAAGAAGCCTTGAACTACTGGCGCCAGGCACAAAAGGCAGGTAACGGATCAGACTACCTGGATAAGAAAATCGAGGATGGCACGTTGTATGAATAAAACCCGAATGAAAAACCACAGGCCCCTTTTGTTTCTTCTTGGCATTGCTTTTGCCATGCAAGCCTGCGGCCCCCTTCGCGACGTGGTGATCCCCGACATTGATGAGGAGGTAAGCGTTTCCGGAACCCTGTCGGAAATGAACGCAAACAAAACCGACTTCTCTTTTTTCTCAACCCGTTTTTCCGGGCAGGCAAGCCTTAACGGCGATGTATATGATGTGAGCGGAACGATCCGGATCAGGAAAGATTCAGCCATTTATGTGTCTGTATCCCCTTTTCTTGGCATCGAAGTGGCCAGGATGATCGTAACACCTGAAGAGGTGCGATTCCTGAACAGGCTGGAAGGGCTTTATTTCATAGGTGGGATGGACTTTGTAAACAGGATGCTCGGAACGAACCTCGACTATTACATGCTGCAGGCTCTCCTGGTAGGCAACGACTTCGACCATTTCTCGACCGACAATTTCAGGGCCAGGGTCGACGACGGACGTTACCTTCTGCAGAACCCTGAACGCCGCCTTGCAAGACAGTCGCAGGAAGGTTTTTCTTTTCAGCAAAACCTGTGGCTCGACCCGGAAAGCTTTCGCATAACCGAAAACCTGCTGTACGAACCCGGCGCACAACGCAGCCTCAGGGCCAGGTACACCCGTTTTAACGAAGTGGAGAACCAAAAGGTGCCCGGAGAACTGACGCTTCGGTTCATAGACAGGGGCAACAGGGCAGACCTGGATCTGCGCTACAGCAGAACGTCAATAAACGACCCTCAGCCCATGCATTTTTCCATCCCCGACAGATACCGGCCCATGCACTAGCCTGAATTATGCATAATACAGAATACTGCCGGGACTGTTTTAGGATTGAAAAAATCCGGATATTTGTAAACGGGAATGAAAAAACCGGTTCCTGCATACGCTGATAAATGATAGTAGTTATGTTCCGCAGCCTTTTCGTACTGATTATTTTCTCTTTTGCCCTTTTCTGTAATCCGCTTCAGGGCCAGACCAGGGAGGAGCTGGAGCGGGAAAAGGAGAACCTTGAGCGGGAGATACGCATTACCAACCAGCTTCTGACCGAGACACGCCAGACAGCAGAGGTTAACCTGGGGCAGCTTACCATGCTCAACAACCAGATCAGCCGCAGGACGGACCTCCTGGGCACCATTCAGAACGAGATCCGGCTCATCAACCGGCGTATTGAGAGTCTTACCCGCACAGTGAAGGAGCTGGAAAATGATCTTGAGGAGCTCAAAGAATCGTATGCTCAGATGATACGCCATGCCGCCCGCAACAGGGATGCCGCCCGGCGGATGATGTTTGTCTTCTCTTCGGCCGATTTCAACCAGGCGTACATGCGTTTGCGGTACATGCAGCAGTATGGCCGTCATCGCCGCAAGCAGGCTGAGATGATAGAGGAACGCCAGGCCCGGCTCGGAGAACAGATCGCCACCCTGGAACAGGAACAGGCCCGGCAGCAGGCTCTTCTCCAGCGGCAACGCGAAGAGGTCAGAGAGCTCGCCCAGGAGAAGGCGTCGCAGGAGAGAGCCGTTGAACAGCTTCAAAGCCGCGAGGAGGAGCTGAGGCAGCAGCTGAGGCAACAGGAGCGGGAGGCGCAGGCACTGCAAAATGCCATTCGTCGCGTGATAGAAGAAGAGCGCCGTCGGGCCAGGGAAAGAGCTGAAGCAGAAGGCCGTGAAACCACCGACATGTTTGCCCTGACACCGGAAGAACAGCTGATCTCCGACAACTTTGCCGGAAACAGGGGAAAGCTGCCTTGGCCGCTGGAAAGAGGCGTGATCACCTCTCACTTCGGACAACAGGCACATCCCGTACTCCCCGGAATACAGATCTCCAACAACGGCATCGACATAAGCACCTCTGAAGGCGCTCGNGCAAGAGCCATTTTTGAAGGCAGGGTGTCAAGGGTCATCTCTGTCCCCGGTGGCTTTTATGCGGTGATCATCCGGCACGGAGAATACCTGAGCGTATATGCCAACCTCTCCGAAGTGTTCGTCAGCAATGGCCAGAATGTCGACATAAGGCAGGAGATCGGGGTGGTTGGGACCAATCGCAGCGAAGCAAAAACATTGCTGCACCTCGAAATATGGAAAGGAAACGACAAACAAAACCCCGCAGCGTGGATCGCCCGGCAGAACTAGTATTATTCCACGGCGATGCCCGGCACACACCGGGCACCATGATTATGAATGAACCGGCCTGAATAAACAGTAGCCGCAGCACCCTGGCTGCAGAGATGAAGCAATGAACCGCAAACGCAAACACATGAAGTTTCCCCTCTACATAGCCTGGCGTTACCTTTTTGCCAAAAAGAGGCACAACGCCATCAATGTGCTCACCCTCGTTTCGGTGATAGGGGTAGCAGTAGGCACCATGGCGCTGGTTATCATACTGTCGGTTTTCAACGGGTTCGAAAAACTCATCCTCTCCCTTTTCAATGCTTTTCACCCCGACATGGAGATCCGCCTTGTCGCCGGAAAGGCGTTTCCTGTTGAAGACCTCCCCCTTGAGGAGATAGAAAACATGCCCGGCGTGGCCAGCTACAGCGAGGTGCTGGAAGAGTCAGCCCTGATCATGCATCGCGAAAGACAACACCTGGTGCGTATCCGCGGCGTCGGACCGGCCTATGCCGGCATCACCGGTATCGACACCCTGGTGATAGAGGGAGAGTACCTGCTGACAGACAACGAACGCGACTTCCTTATCCCCGGACATGGCGTGGCACGGGTTGTCAATGCCAGCATCCACGACTACCTCCACCCTATCGACATATATATTCCGCGACGGGGCCGCACCACCGGACTGCATCCCAGCCAGGCCTTCAACAGCTCCAGCAACTTCCCGCGGGGCATCTTTGCCGTGCAGTCCGAATACGATATGGAGTACGTGATAGCCCCTGTCCGGCTTATGAGGCGCCTCCTCGACTACGACAACGAGGTCAGCGCCATTGTGATCGCCCTCGAAGAAGGCCATAGCCCCGACCGGGTACAGGCCCGGCTTCAACAGCTTGCCGGCGAAGAGTTCCAGGTAAGAAACCGGCTGCAGCAGCAGGAGTTCCTCTATCGTATCATGCGGTCAGAAAAATGGGCCATTTTCTTCATCCTGAGCTTCATCCTGGTCATCGCTTCGTTCAATGTGATCGGCTCTCTTACCATGCTTGTGATTGAAAAAAGGCAGGACATCTCGGTGTTGCGGAGTATGGGGGCCAGCAAAAAACTTGTCCGCAGAATTTTTCTCACCGAAGGCATGCTGATCAGCATGGCGGGAGCCCTGAGCGGGATATTCCTGGGAGGGCTGGTATCGTGGCTGCAGATGCGCTACGGACTGGTGCGGCTCTATGCCGAAGGCGCATTCATAGTGGATGCTTACCCCGTGGATGTCCGCTTCCCCGACCTGTTCCTGGTGGGAGCCACCGTATTTTGCATCGGCATGGTCGCCTCGCTGATCCCCCTGCAAAACATGTGGGCTAAAATGGACAAACCGCCGGGAAGTATATGATCCTCTTTTGGGCCTGCAAAGCTCTTGAGAAGCAGAAAAGCCTGCCGCCGCCATGAACCGGCGAGGGTTGTTTCATGGGCAAACACGAAACACAGCCCGGCAGAAACCGGGCCCTCCAGGCAAGTACAGATCTGATACAGGGGTGTAAAGCGCCACCTGCCCTCAATCACCTTTCGTTCGGAAAGAAAACACAGGCAGCGGAGTTAGCGGATCGAAGCACCAAGCTGTTTCTCGTAGGTCTTTGCCAGCTTGTCCATGATCTTGTCAACCTCCTTGTCTTTGAGTGTGCGCTCCGGATGCTGGAAGGTAAAACGAACGGCATAGCTTTTCTTGCCTTCGCCGAGCTTTTCCCTGTCTTCAAAAACATCAAAAAGGTCCACTTCTGTAAGTATCTTTTTTTCGGTCCGGAAGGCAATATCCTGCACCTCTGAGAAACTCGTGCCTTTGTCAAGCAGCAGGGCAAAATCCCTGCGCATAGCAGGAAACCTGGGGACCTCCCTGTAGGTCAGCTCCTGCATGCCCTGTGCCTCTGCCAGCACATCCCATTCTATCATGGCACCGTACACTTCCTCTTCCAGGCCGAACTCCTTTGTCATCGCNGGTGCCAGCAAACCCATGCGCCCAAGGTGNTTCCGGCCATGATATGCNTCCATACCATAGGCAAAACGTGGGTTNTCNCCTATATCGCGGAAGCTGAGCTGCTCNTCNTTCAGGCCCATACGCATGAACACCGACATAACCCCGTTTTTCAAGTCAAAGAAACCTTGCTCCGCGTCCTTGTCAAACCAGGATTCGGGTTGCCGCCTCCCTGTTATGTAAAGGCCCAGGACAAGGCGTTCGCGGTAGGCGCTCAACGGCTTTTCTGCAGGATGATCCGGCTCGCGGGAGTAGATCTTCCCGAACTCATACAGCCTCATGTCGTGCATCTTGCGGTTCTTGTTGTATGCGATAGTTTCCAGCGCGCCAAAGACAAGGCTCTGCCGCATCACATTTAAATCCTGGCTGAGAGGGTTTACAACAGGCACCGACCGCCGGGGGTCGAACCCAAAGTTCTGATAGTAGGCACCTTTGGTAAGCGAGTTGTTCATCATCTCATGATAGCCCCGCGCAGAGAGCATGTCGGCAATGGTGTTCTGCCAGGCCTCTTTGTCGGGAGCCGGCGATATAACTATGGATGACTCCATCTTGCCGGGCACTTCGATGTTGTTGTATCCGTAAATGCGCAGTATCTCCTCGACGACATCAGCCTCGCGGGAGACATCAACCCTGTATGTTGGAACAGCCAGGCGCAAATTTTGCCCGTCGTCATGAATGATATCAAAGTCAAGGCTCTCCAGTATGCCTTTCACTTCTTCGGCAGGAAGGGTCTTGCCGGCAAGGATGCGGATGCGATCGTAGCTGATATCCACCTCTGCGGGAAGCCTTTTTCCGGGGTATACATCGTCAACTTCGGAGCTTATCCTGCCCCCGGCCACTTCTTTGATAAGCATGGCAGCGCGCTTCAGGGCGTATATGGTTATTCCGGGGTCTGTGCCGCGTTCGAAGCGGAAAGAGGCTTCGGTTTTCAGGCCATGGTGCCTGGCCGACTTTCGGATGGTTACCGGGTCGAAGCATGCGCTTTCCAGGAATACGCGGGTAGTCTTTTCGGTCACCCCTGAGCCGATGCCCCCGAAAATCCCTCCCATACACATGGGGTCCCTGGCATTACATATCATCAGGTCCTGCCCTGTGAGCTCCAGCTTCTCTTCGTCGAGAGTTTCAAAAACGGTACCCCTGGCAGGTTTTTTCACCACCACCTCGTTGCCTGTAATAGCATCCACATCAAAAGCGTGGAGGGGCTGTCCCATTTCATGCAACACAAAGTTGGTAACATCCACCACGTTGTTGATAGGCTTGCTGCCAACAGCCATCAGTTTGTCTTTAAGCCACTGCGGCGACTCTTTTACGACGACTCCGGAAATGGTGAGGCTGCTGTATCGCGGGCAGGCAGCGGGGTCTTCTATGGTGACCGGGATTGGCAGGTCGTTGTTGTCTGCTTTAAATGCCGACACGTCAGGCCAGAGCACGGGGTGTTTTTTCTTTTGCTGATGGGATAGTACGGCAGCCACATCCCTTGCTGTGCCGATATGCGAGGCGGCATCGATCCTGTTGGGGGTCAGGCCTATTTCGAAAACCCAGTCGGCGGATACCTTAAAATAGTCTGCAGCGGGCATCCCTACAGGGGTGTTTTCGGGCAGCACCATGATGCCCTCGTGGTCATCGCCCAGCCCCAGTTCATCCTCGGCACATATCATACCCTCCGACACTTCTCCGCGTATCTTTGCTTTCCTGATAGGAAACTCGCCGCCCGCGGTGTGCAGCGTACTGCCCACCAGGGCCACCACCACCTTCTGGCCTTCGGCCACGTTGGGTGCGCCGCATACGATGGGTAGGGTGCTCTCTCCCCCCACATCGACCTGTGTCAGGGTAAGCTTGTCTGCATCCGGATGGGGCTCGCAGGAAACCACCTGTCCGGTGACCACCCCCCTGAGCCCACCTTTCACCGACTCGTACCGTTCCAGGGATTCCACTTCCAGCCCGCTGTCGGTAAGCAACACAGAGAGCTCTTCCGGGCTATTGCCTGTTTCCACGTAGTTCTTTAACCAGCTGTAAGAGATACGCATTGAAAATTCTGTTTATATAGAGATGTTAATCAGCCTTTTGTACTCCTTGTGAGAGCCGCCGAAAAGGTCATAAATGTTGTATGCTGCTTTCAGGGGTCCGTTAAAAACCTGGTATTTTCTTTTTGGTTTCAGGCCCAGGTGCTTCATTGCGCCCAGGTCGGCACTGATGACCCCTGCTGTAAATCCTGCGAACCGGGATTTCAGGGTGTCTCCGATATGGATATAGAGGGCGCGTGTGTCCCGCGCGGTCATACGATGTCCATAGGGGGGGTTCAGCATCACCCAGCCAGTCTTTTCCCGCACATGGTATGAGAAAAAATCCTGTTTGCGCACCTGTATACTCCCAAGCAGTCCGGCGTTCATGGCGTTCTGCCGTGTGATGTCCAGCATTTGGCCTTTGATGTCACTGGCTATAACAGTGGTTTTCAGCGGCACCTGTTTCTCTTTTGCCGTTTCGCGAAGGCTTTGAAAAAGCTCCGGGTCAAAGTCGTTCCAGTGTGAGAACCCGAACTGCCTGCGGTCTGCCCCGGGTGCGATTGAGGCGCTCATCATGGCTGCTTCGATGGAAAATGTGCCACTGCCACACATGGGATCCAGGAAAGGGCTGGCCATATCCCACCCTGCCAGCTTTATCAGCCCGGCAGCCAGCACTTCGTTGAGCGGGGCCATTCCGCCGGCCCTGCGGTAGCCTCTTTTAAACAGGGCATCTCCGCTGCTGTCAAGCGACACCTTGCACTGGTTGCCCTGTACGTTCACCACAATCCGGATATTCGCCCCGGCCGTGTCGACATCAGGCCTGCGCCCGTATGCTTCGTAAAAGCGGTCTACGATAGCGTCTTTCGCCAGTTGCGCCAAAAACATCGTGTTGGTAAACACCTCGCTGTCATGGGCTGTGGCAATCACCGCTATGGTCTTGTCCGGGGCAAACCACTCGTTCCAGGCCTCCTCTTTCACCTGGTCATAAAAGTCTTCTTTCTTTTCGAAGGAAAAGGCTCGTACCGGCTGCAAAACGCTTATGGCAGTGCGCAACCAGATGTTGGCGTTGTATAGCAAAGGCTTGTCGCCGGAAAAAGCCACGGCCCGGCGAAGGGCGCTGATATCTGTGGCACCAAGCTCACGCAACTCGTCAGCAAGCACCGGCTCAAGCCCGGCAAGCGTTTTTGCGATATAGGTGTTTTTTTGCATAATTTTCTTCTTAACCCGTATTATCCGTGCATGCTACCCGGGCAAGGTGCAGGGTGTTAAAAGCTGCCGGAAAAGCTTTCCTTTTCATGGCTTTCGCAATGAGGTTGCAGGGCTGAAGTAAAAGCCCCGGCAAAGAGCATGGTTGCCGGATGCTGTCGCTCCTGTTGCAAAAGTGTAAACAACCCACCCCTGTTTGCGCGCCTGGCTAAATGGATCCCGCCGGCAAGATTTTTTGCGGACTGCATGTAAGCAGCCTGATCACAGCTTCCCATTGATGATAACCTGCTCTACCTTGTTACTTCCATAGGCATAGGGCAAAAACTCATAGGAAGGAATGCGTTTGGTGATGATAAGGTTGGCCTTTTTGCCTGTTGCGATGCTGCCCAGCTCTTCCTCAACTCCCATGGCATAGGCACCGTTAATTGTTACGGCATGTATAACCTCTTCGGGCAGCATTTTCATCTTTATGCTTCCCAGCGACATCACAAACTGCATATTTCCTGAGGGAGAAGACCCGGGGTTGTAATCGCTGGCCATCGCCAGCGGCAGTCCGCTGTCTATCATCTTGCGTGCAGGAGGCCATACCATCTCAAGAAAAAAGGCGGCACCGGGCAACAGGGTGGGCATGGTGTTGCTCTCCTTAAGCACCCTGATCTCTTCATCGCCCGTAAATTCGAGGTGGTCGACCGAAAGGGCCTGGTACTTCACGCCCGTCTGTATCCCGCCCGAGTAGTCGAGTTCGTTAGCGTGAATCTTTGGTTTCAGCCCATATTTTTGAGATGCCTCAAGAATCCGTTCCGTTTCTTCCACGGTAAAGAATCCGCGGTCACAGAAGACGTCAACATAGTCGGCCAGCCCTTCGTCTGCCACTTTGGGGATCATCTCGTTTACGATCAGGTCCACGTATTCGTTTTGTCTGCCTTTGTATTCGGCAGGAACGGCATGGGCTCCAAGAAAGGTGGCTTTGATAGTCAAAGGGCTCAGCTCTTTGAGCTTGCGTATCACGCGCAGCATCTTCATTTCGCTTTCGGTGGTAAGGCCGTAGCCGCTTTTTATTTCCACGGCTCCCGTGCCCAGCGCCCGGACCTCTTCCAGGCGCTCCATGGCTTGCTCCACGAGCTGCAGCTCGCTGGCATCCTGCATCCTTTTGGCAGAGTTCAGAATGCCGCCCCCCCGCCGGGCAATTTCCTCGTAACTGAGCCCGCGGATCTTGTCAATGTATTCGATCTCCCTGCTTCCATCATATACAATATGCGTGTGAGAATCGCAAAATGCAGGCATCACCATCTTTCCCGTGGCATCGATCTCATGAACATCTTTATGATCCGATATTCTGACAAAGTCGCTGTCAGCAAACTCCGACATGTCGCCATACCCTTTGATAACGCCGTCTTCAATAAATAAAAAGGCGTTTTCTGTTAAAGGAAGTTCCGACATCTCTTTTCCTGCTACCAGGCGCCTGTTGCGGATATCGGTCTGCAGCAGCGCTTTGATGTTTCTGATCAGTATCTTCATAATGCAATCGTTTTATATAATGTCCAAAAGCCCGGAAACCACAATGCCTCCGGGAATTTGTGCAGCAGCATCACTCCTGTCACCCAAAGCCCTANTCGGCCCTGATCAGCAGCCAGGTGTCGTGGTATTCNGGGTAATTGGTTCTGATGTGCTGGATGCGTCGGCGNGCAGGAGCCTCTTCCTGGAAAGAGTCTACCGACACCCGGTTAAAGCCTGTCTCCGACAGCAGTATGGTAGGACTGAAGTTCTGGCCCCGCAGGGTAACCATGAAGTTCTCCGCATTGGTGCGCTCAATAAAGCTGCCCACGATCACAAAGTAGGTGTTCTCTTCCTGGACGATCTCATCTTCTTCGCGATCAAACGTAAAGCGTTCCTCAACAACGCGTATTTCTTCAGGCTCTGGTTCTGGCTCGGGATCGGGCTCGGGTTCAATGTCCGGGATAGGCTCTTCTTCCGGAACAGGTGGCGGATCTGCAGGCACCATGTCCTGCGAACGGCAAGCTACCATCAGCATGCTGACAGAAAGCATCAGAATGAACAGTTTTTTCATTTGTTTGTTTTTTGGTAACTAGTAGTTGTTGTGGTGTTTATGTTTTTGACAAAAGTTCAGGGGTTGTGTTGCAGCTGTCAAAATGTCGAAATGTCGAAACGTCCCAATAATCATCCTCCGGTATATCAAAAAGCCCCGACATGGCTCGTTTGGCTTCGCCGGGCTCGCAAGTGCCCGGTTCACCGGTTTTTCTGTTTTACAACTGTTGATTTAGTGATGTTCGTGTTATTGAAAACTTTAAAAACGCTATTTTATTTCTGAGGCCCGTAAACCCCCTTAATCTCAATCTTACTCTTAATCTCAACCTTAGCCTTAGCCTCACTGCTTCCTTGATTCCAGCAGGATTGACAGCATTTTTATGGCTGCATCCGCGATCACCGTACCCGGCCCGAAAATGCCCATGACTCCGGCATCATATAAGAACTGGTAGTCTTGCGGGGGGATGACGCCGCCCACGATAACCATGATGTCATCCCGGCCCAGCTTTTTGAGTTCTTCAATGATCTGCGGGGCCAGCACTTTATGTCCGGCAGCGAGGCTTGACACACCGACGATGTGCACGTCGTTTTCCACGGCCTGGCGGGCGGCTTCTTTTGGAGTCTGAAAGAGAGGGCCCATGTCCACGTCAAATCCAATGTCGGCATACGCTGTGGCCACCACTTTGGCTCCTCTGTCGTGGCCGTCCTGGCCCATTTTTGCGATCATGATGCGCGGCCGGCGGCCTTCCAGCCTGGCAAAGTCATCGGCCATGGCCCTGGCTTTCTGGAAGCTGTCGTTATTTTCGATCTCCATGGAATATACTCCTGATATTGAACGTATGACGGCCTGGTATCGGCCAAACACTTTTTCACATGCCAGGGAGATCTCTCCCAGGCTTGCCCTCTTCCGGGCGGCTTCAACGGAGAGCTCCAGCAGGTTGCCTTTCCCTGTTTCACAGGCCCTGGTGATGGCATCGATGGCCTGCTGCACGGCTTCCTCGTCGCGTTCCGCGCGAAGCTTTTCGAGGCGTTTTATCTGGGCAGCGCGTACTGCGGTATTGTCCACGTCGAGAATGTCGATAGGGTCTTCTTTCTCTCTCCTGAACTTGTTCACGCCCACGATGATGTCTTTTCCGCTGTCGATACGTGCTTGCTTGCGCGCGGCGGCCTCTTCGATACGCATTTTGGGAACGCCGGTCTCAATGGCTTTGGCCATTCCGCCGAGGCTTTCGATTTCCTGAATATGCTCCCAGGCGCGATGGGCTATCTTGTGGGTGAGCGCCTCTACATAATACGATCCGGCCCACGGGTCTATTGCCTTGGTGACCTTCGTCTCCTCGTTGATATAGAGCTGTGTGTTCCGGGCAATGCGCGCCGAAAAGTCTGTAGGCAGCGCGATGGCTTCATCCAGGGCATTGGTATGCAGCGACTGGGTGTGGCCAAGCACGGCCCCCATAGCTTCAATGCATGTACGGGTGACATTGTTGTAAGGATCTTGTTCTGTCAGGCTCCAGCCCGAGGTTTGCGAATGCGTGCGCAGCGCCAGCGACTTCGGGTTCTTTGGGTTAAACTGCTTGACAAGCTTGGCCCAGAGCATACGTGCCGCACGCATCTTGGCGATCTCCATAAAATGGTTCATGCCGATAGCCCAGAAAAAGGAAAGCCGGGGGGCAAAGGCATCAATATCCATGCCCGCATCCACGCCTGTCCTCAGATACTCCAACCCGTCGGCCAGCGTATAGGCCAGCTCAATATCGCAGGTCGCACCGGCTTCCTGCATGTGGTATCCGCTGATGGAGATGGAGTTAAACCGCGGCATGTTCTTCGAGGTAAACTCAAAAATGTCGGCGATGATCTTCATCGAAGGCAGCGGAGGATAAATATAGGTGTTGCGCACCATGAACTCCTTGAGGATGTCGTTCTGGATGGTGCCGCTCAGCTGTTCCATGGACACGCCCTGCTCTTCGGCAGCTACAATATAGAATGCCATCACGGGCAGAACGGCGCCGTTCATGGTCATAGAGACAGACATCTTATCCAGCGGAATGTCGTCAAACAAAATTTTCATGTCCAGGATGGAGTCGATGGCTACACCGGCTTTGCCAACGTCGCCGACAACCCTCTCGTGGTCGGAGTCGTAGCCGCGGTGTGTGGCCAGGTCGAACGCCACCGACAAGCCTTTCTGTCCTGCTGCCAGGTTGCGCCGGTAGAAGGCGTTGGACTCTTCGGCCGTGGAGAACCCGGCATACTGCCTTACGGTCCAGGGACGCATCACGTACATCGTGCTGTATGGGCCGCGAAGATATGGGGGCAGGCCGGCGGCATAGTTGAGGTGCTCCATCCCGAGCAAATCATCAGGCCCGTAAACAGGCTTCACATCTATCTTCTCTGCCGTCTGCCAATCTTTCTTAACCTCGTTCTCCTTTTCCCAGGCATGATAATCTCCTGACTTCCTTTTTTTTGCTTCAAAAGAGACTTTCTTGAAATCTGGTCGCATAACACGCTTTTTTTATTGGGATGCCGTATTCTGCGGCATGCTTGTTTTATTATGTTTTTCAAAAAACGCTAAGATGGTATTGTGTTTCTCCGTCATAAACCCGGCCTTCAGGATCCTGAAAACCAGGTTCAGCCCCGTCCTTTCCTCATCAGACAACCCCAAGCGCCTCATTGTATCTTGTAAGGGATTCCAGCACATTCGTGCGGATGTGGATGAAGTCGTCCACTCCGGCGGCTTTCAGGATATCCACAAGGTCCCTGGGGTTTCCGGCCACCACCACCTGGGTGTCGGGGGCCTCCTCTTTGATACGTTTGACTGCGGGGGCCATCTCTTCGTATTCTTCGTCGCTGCTGCAGAGCACGACAATATGCGCGCCAGACTCCAGGGCAGCTTTCACGCCGCTGCCGACATCCGGGAAGCCGAGGTTGTCGATGATCTCATAGCCTGCCACGCCGAAGAAGTTGGAGGCGAAGCCGGCGCGTGCTTTTCGCATGACGGCGTTGCCGTACGTAAACAGAAACACACGCGGGGTGCCAAAGCCTTTGCGGGTATGGTTTTCTACAGCCATCCGCAAGGCTTCAAAGGCCTGTGCGCCACGATACTGGCGCAGGCCGGCAAGGTCGGTGAGCTGCGCAGTAGGCTCCACCTTGTCGAGCACACGTTCACCGGTATCCGGATAAAGGTTGGTGCCCACAAAGACCTGCTTGCGCGTCGCGATGTCCATGTCGCGTTTCTGGCAAACGTCTTCTACCGACGTCCTGATGAAGCCGGAAGAAACAGCACTTATAAAACCGCCCTTGTCCTCGGTCTGCAGGAACAAATCCCATGCAGCCCTTGCCAGCGAGTCAGTGAGGTTTTCAATATAATATGACCCTGCTGCCGGGTCGGCCACCTTGTTAAAGTAGGCCTCGTGTTTCAGGATGATCTGCTGATTCCGGGCCATCCTCAGGGAGAACATATCCGGTTTTCTGAAGCTGCTGTCGAAAGGGTTCACCGTCATGCTGTCCACGCCCCCGACAGATGCTGCCATGGCCTCTGTGGTTGTACGAAGCATGTTCACATAAGGGTCGTAAACGCTCTTGTTCCAGGTCGAAGTAACCGCATGGATATTCATGCGGCCGGCCCATTCGTGCCCGGGGCCGTACTCGCCGGCGATTTTGGCCCAAAGCATACGCAATGCACGTATTTTGGCGATCTCCATAAAATAGCCGGACCCTATGGCAATGGTAAACTGCATCCGCGCGGCAATATCTTCAACAGGCAGCCCCTTGTCAGTCAGGCGTGCCAGGTATTCGTTTCCCTGGGCAAGAGCAAAGGCAATTTCCTGCACCGCACTGCCCCCGGCATTGTGGATATACTGGCCGTTGACCGCCAGCACGTCAAACCCGGGCAGAGACTCCCTGCCTTTAACGATAAGATCTGCAGCCGTATTCAGGTCTTCTTGCTCCCCGGTAATAAATTTTTCATAAAGAAGATAATGGCCCAGCGGGTCGTAAGCGACGGAGCCTTTGGCCGCCGGTGTCCCGGCCACTGCAGCCACGCTGTCAAGAAGCCCGGCCCCGGGCTTCCCTCCAAGGAAATGTACGGCATTCCTTTCAAGAGAGATGCCTTTCAGCAGGACACGCAGGTTTTCGGGGGAGTCTGCTTGCGACACCTGCAGCCCCACTGCTTCAGCTCCTTTTTCAAGGGCATGCCTGGCCAGCTCGTTCGCCTTTTCCGGGTCTGCCTCTTCAAAATCCTGCCTTATGACCCAGTCGTTTCCTGTGGCCACGTTGCCCCGGACATAGGGTGCCTCTCCGGGAAATATGCCGGTATGCGAAAGCGCCTCAAGGTGTTCTGCCCTGTAATACGGTGGCACCCTGATCCCCTCGGGAGTCCGCCAAACCAGCTTCTTTTCATAATCTGCCCCCTTCAGGTCCGCATGGATCTTCTGTTCCCATTCTTCTGTCGGTACCGGGGGAAACTCATCAAAAAGCCTATTTTTCTTTTCCTGAGCCATATATTGCTTGAATTTTCAGGGTTAATTTGCTGAGTGAGGTTTAAAAACGCCCCAAAAATACAATAAAAATAGGAACATTTAGTATTTTCGCACCATCAAACAACTCCCACGACAACATAACCTGAATCGAAATGGAATACAACTTCAGCGAAGTAGAGAAGCGGTGGCAGAAGTATTGGAAGGAGCACAAGACGTACCGCGTTTATATCGACAAGGAGAAGCCGAAATACTATGTCCTCGACATGTTTCCGTACCCTTCGGGGGCGGGCTTGCATGTGGGGCATCCGCTGGGCTACATTGCGTCTGATATATACTCGCGCTACAAGCGCCAGAAAGGCTTTAATGTGCTTCACCCGATGGGCTATGATGCGTTCGGGCTTCCTGCGGAGCAATATGCCATTCAGACCGGCCAGCATCCTGCAGTGACCACTGAAAAGAACATCCGGCGCTACCGGGAGCAGCTCGACAGGATAGGCTTCAGCTTCGACTGGGACAGGGAGGTGCGCACCTGTGACCCCTCGTATTACAAATGGACACAGTGGACCTTCATCCAGCTTTTCAATCATTATTACAACAACACGACACAAAAGGCGGAGCCTGTCGGGGAGCTGGAGAAGCAGTTTGCACACAGCGGCAATGTTGACACAGATGCTGCCTGCGGGGAGGTGGAAAAATTTACTGCCGTGGAGTGGCTGAAGATGGATGAGAAGCAGAGGCGCGACGTGCTGATGCAATACCGCCTGGCCTACCAGGCCGACACCTTTGTGAACTGGTGTCCAAAGCTGGGCACGGTACTTGCCAACGACGAGGTAAAGGAGGGGGTGTCGGTGCGCGGCGGCCACCCCGTGGAGCGGAAGAGGATGAAGCAATGGTTTTTGCGCATCACCGCCTATTCGGAACGTCTGTTGCAGGGGCTGGAAGACCTCCGGTGGAGCGACTCGCTGAAAGAGATGCAGCGCAACTGGATCGGCAGGTCCGAGGGGGCAACCATCTTCTTCCAGGTAAAAGGCCACGACGAAAAAATTGAAGTGTTCACCACCCGCCCCGACACGGTTTACGGGGCCACTTTTATGGTGCTGGCCCCTGAACACGAACTGGTCAGAAAGATTACCACCCCGGAATACCGGGAGGAGGTGAATGCTTACATAAAAGCTGCTGCCAGCAAGTCGGATGTTGAGCGGATGTCGGAGGTGAAAACGGTTTCCGGCCAGTTTACCGGGGGCTACGCGGAACATCCATTTACCGGTGACAACATTCCCGTATACATCGCCGACTACGTTCTTGCCGGCTACGGAACCGGGGCCATCATGGCCGTGCCGGGCCACGACAGCCGCGATCATGCCTTTGCCAGGCATTTTGGCCTGCCCATTGTCGAAGTGGTGTCGGGAGGCGAGGTGGCAGAGGAGTCGCACGACGAGATGGAGGGGACAATGGTAAACAGCGGCTTTATGAACGGCATGGATGTGCAGACAGCCATCCGTTCTGTTGTTCAGCGCCTGGAAGACAAAGGCATAGGCGAACACAAGGTCAATTACCGCCTGCGGGATGCCATTTTCAGTCGCCAGCGCTACTGGGGCGAGCCCTTCCCCGTGTATTTCAAGGACGGCACCCCTTACGTGCTTCCGGAGTCGTCGCTGCCCCTGGAGCTCCCGCCGGTAGACAAATACCTTCCTACCGAAAGCGGAGAGCCTCCCCTTGCCCGGGCCAGAAACTGGGAAACCCCGGAAGGCTATCCCCTCGAATGCAACACCATGCCCGGATTTGCCGGATCCAGCGCCTACTATATCCGCTACATGGACCCGCATAACGACCAGGCCCTGGTGTCGGAAGAGGCCGTAAGCTACTGGGAAAACGTTGACCTCTACGTAGGCGGCGCGGAACACGCCACCGGACACCTCGTCTATGCCCGCTTCTGGAATAAGTTTCTTTACGATACAGGCGTGGTGGTAAAAGATGAGCCCTTTAAGAAGCTTATCAACCAGGGCATGATACAGGGCCGGTCAAACTTCGTCTACAGGGAAAAAGGACACAACCGTTTCATCTCCCTCAACCTGAAAGACCGGTACGAAACCATCCCTATCCATGTGGATGTAAACATCGTGGACAACGACATCCTCGACATCGAAGCCTTCAGGCAATGGAACCCCGAATACAAAGACGCAGAGTTTGTGCTGGAAGACGGGCAATACATCTGCGGATGGGAGGTGGAAAAAATGTCCAAGTCCTTCCACAACGTAGTTAACCCCGATGACCTTATCGAGAAATACGGTGCCGACACCCTGCGTTTGTATGAGATGTTCCTGGGTCCCCTGGAGCAGGCAAAGCCCTGGGACACCAAGGGCATCGAAGGGGTGTTCCGCTTTATTCGCAAGCTGTGGAGGCTTTACCACGAAAACTACACATTTAAGGTGTCGGATGAGCCTGCCGGCGACAAAGAGAAAAAAGCCCTGCACAAGTGCATCAAAAAGGTAAGCGAAGACATTGAACGCTTCTCGTTCAACACGGCGGTAAGCGCCTTTATGGTCTGTGTCAATGAGCTTACTGAGCTGCGCTGCAACAAGCGGGAGATCCTGGAACCGCTGGCCATCATGGTGTCGTCCTTCGCGCCCCATATCGGCGAGGAGCTCTGGCACTTGCTGGGAAACACCGAAAGCGTTGCCCTTTCAAGCTTCCCGGAATGGGATGAAAAACATGTAAAAGAAGACCAGGTGGTCTATCCTGTCTCTTTTAACGGAAAAACGCGTTTCAAGCTGGAAATGCCGGCGGATGCCAGCCGGGAAGAGGTGGAAAAAGAAGCACTGAATGCCCCCGGCGCCCAAAAATGGCTTGCAGGGAAAACCCCGAAAAAAGTGATCGTCGTACCGGGGAAGATCGTGAACATAGTTATCTGATCAGTTAAGGTTAAGATTAAGGTTAAGATTAAGACTAAGATTAAGACTAAGGTTAAGGTTGAGATAAAGATTTAGGGACCTCCATTGACAGGTTTTTTGCCACACAGGGGGATGATTATTGGGACGTTTCGACATTTCGACATTTCGACATTTTGGCAGTTGCAACACAACCCCTAAACTTTTGCCAAAAACATAAACACCTCAACAACAACCAGTTGCCAAAAAACAAACACATGAAATCAAGCCAGGCAAGGCCCCTTATCACTGTTCTGCTGATGTTTCTTTCGGGCTCAGTAATGTTTTCTTGCGACAGCGACAGCGACGATGAGCGCAGTAAGTTCCTCGGGCGCTACGAGGTGGAGGAGCAGAGCCTGGAGACTTACTCTCCGCGCGAAGATTACGAGGTGACGATCATCAGGGATACCGGCAGCCAGTCGCTGGTCATCATCACCAACTTCTATAATTTTGATGTAGACGTTTACGCACGCGTGTCAGGGAACGAGATCCTCGTTGAGGATGAGAGCCACAGCCTTTTCAGGTTTAACGGGTCCGGCACGCTGAGTGGCAGCGTCATTACCATGGAATACACCGTGGAGTCCGTGTCAGACGACACCGATTATTTCGACCGGCTGAAAGCTGAGATGGTAAGAAAAGACTGACTCCGAACATTTCCTTTTGTAAAGCCCCGCATTTCATAAGGCGACCATTCCTGTTAAACTACATCGTGGTTTTTGCGGGTTGCCCAATAAAGCTTACAGGCGAACCCCGCCAGAGGTTCATGCGAATAGCCCTGTATGTAATGAGGGGTACAAAGTGCCAAGCAAACAGCCCCGCCCCCCCCGGCAGGTGTACAACGCGAATACCCCGTATGGACCTGAACAGGGAATAATTCAACACAATAAAAAAGACGGACTCCCCGAAAGGATCCGTCTTTTTTATTGTTGAAGCGAACAATTTATTACATCATTCCGCCCATTCCGCCCATTCCGGGGCTCATCGGAGGCGCCGCCTCAGATTTTTCCTCCGGAATGTCGGACAGCACACATTCTGTTGTGAGCAGCATGCCTGCAATGGATGCAGCATTTTCCAGTGCTACGCGTGTAACCTTGGTCGGGTCGATCACGCCGCTTTCATAGAGGTTTTCATATTGCTCGGTGCGGGCGTTATAGCCAAAGTCGTCTTTGCCGTCTTTTACTTTTTGCACAACAATAGATCCTTCGACGCCTGCATTTTCAACGATCATGCGAAGAGGCTCTTCCAGTGCGCGGCGAACGATGGCGACGCCTGTGTCTTCGTCGTTGTTTTCGCCTTTTGTGTTTAGGAGAGCTTCAAGTGCACGGATGTAGGCGATTCCGCCACCGGGCACAATGCCTTCCTCAACGGCTGCGCGGGTAGCGCTTAGTGCATCGTCAAAACGGTCTTTTTTCTCTTTCATCTCTACCTCGCTGGCAGCACCTACGTAAAGCACGGCAACACCTCCTGCAAGCTTGGCAAGGCGCTCCTGCAGCTTTTCTTTGTCGTAGTCGCTGGTGGTATTCTCGATCTGTGCCTTTATCTGCTTGATGCGTGCACTGATATTCTCCTTGTCGCCTTTACCACTTACGATGGTAGTATTGTCCTTGTCGATAGTGATCTTTTCAGCGGTACCCAGGTGGGAGAGGTCGGCGTTTTCCAGCTTGTAACCCTGCTCTTCGCTAATAACGGTACCTCCTGTCAGGATGGCAATATCTTCGAGCATTGCCTTGCGACGGTCGCCGAAGCCGGGAGCTTTTACCGCGGCAATTTTCAGTGAACCGCGAAGCTTGTTAACCACGAGCGTGGCCAGTGCTTCCCCGTCAACATCTTCAGCAATGATCAAAAGAGGCTTGCCGCTCTGTACTACCTTCTCGAGCACAGGAAGCAGGTCCTTCATGGTGCTGATCTTCTTGTCGTAAACCAGGATGTAGGGATCCTCAAACACGGCTTCCATCTTTTCGGTATCGGTAACAAAATACGGACTGATGTATCCGCGGTCGAACTGCATCCCTTCCACCAGTTCTACGCTGGTTTCAGTGCCTTTGGCTTCTTCGATGGTTATCACGCCCTCTTTTTTCACTTTCGACATTGCCTCAGCGATCAGTTTGCCGATAGAGCTGTCGTTATTGGCCGAGATGGTAGCAACCTGTTCAATTTTTTCGATGCTGTCGCCAACCTCTTTCGACTGCTGGCGCAGATGGGCGATCACGTCTGTAACGGCCTTGTCAATGCCTCGTTTGAGGTCCATCGGGTTGGCTCCTGCAGCTACGTTTTTCAGACCGCTGTGGATGATGTTCTGTGCAAGAACAGTAGCCGTTGTGGTTCCGTCGCCGGCCACGTCAGCAGTCTTGCTTGCCACCTCTTTCACCATCTGTGCACCCATGTTCTCAATCGGGTCTTGCAGCTCAATCTCCCTGGCCACGGTAACCCCGTCCTTGCTGATGGAGGGAGCACCAAACTTTTTGTCCATAATTACATTGCGTCCTTTGGGACCCAGTGTCACCTTAACGGCATCTGATAATTTGTCAACACCTTTTTTCAAAGCGTTTCTCGCTTCCAGGTTGAAGGTTATGTCCTTTGCCATGATGTTCTGTTTTTTTTATTTGGTTAAAAATTTAGTTGCTTGCTGATTAAACTACTGCGTATACATCTGATTCGCGCATGATCAGGTAGTCATTGCCCTCCAGGGTAAGCTCGGTACCTGCATACTTGCCATAGAGTACTTTGTCGCCCACCTTCAGGGTAACCGGATTGTCTTTTGTTCCTTCCCCTACGGCGACTACGGTACCCATTTGCGGCTTTTCTTTTGCCGTGTCAGGAATGATAATGCCGCCGGAAGTTTTTTCTTCGGCTGGTGCGGGTTCGACCACTACGCGATCCGCAAGAGGTTTAATGTTTACTTTTGCCATTTTACTGCTTTTTTAACTGGTTAGACAATTATATTTTGTTGGTGTTCATATGCAATCAAGCATGTTATGCCCACATGCACAAACCGTCGTTTCATATTTTGTGCCAAAGACTGAATCCCCTGCAAACCTTGTCAAATTTTCATAAAAAAGGTGCATATAAAAAAAAGGTGTCAGAATGCATGCCATTCTGACACCTTTTGCAGGAATGCCTGCTACGTGTTTTAGTCTTCAATATCGAAGGGATCTGCGTCCTGCATGTCCTGCACATCTATTTCCATAGGTTCATCCATGACTTGTGTCCTGTCGAAGTCGCGCCTTGAGACACGTTCTATGACTTCGCTTTCGGGGCCGGCTGCCATCTGGCCGCGGGGGATCACGAAAGAGGTAGACAGGGTGAGCACCAGCAAAATGATGGCAAGCGTCCAGGTGGCTTTTTCAAGGAAGTCGGTGGTTTTCCTCACGCCCATTACCTGGTTGCTTGAGGAAAAGTTGGAGGCAAGGCCTCCCCCTTTGGCGTTTTGAACCAAAACGATAAGCACCAGCAGGACGCAGGTGATAAAGATCAATACGGATAATAAAACAAAGGTTCCCATTATATCAGGTGTTTTTGAGTTTTCTTACTTGATGGATTCAATTTTTTTTGCAAAGTAACTGCTTTTTTCCGGAAACTTCAAACTTAATTTCTTAAAAATCTCTATGGCGCGTTCATTTTTGCCCTGTTTTACAAGCACTTCGGCCAGGGTTTCGCTGATAAGGTCATCAGACTCTGCAATGCTTTCGGGGGCAAGTTCGCCTGCAGGGAGGTCGTCCCGGGGTGCACTGATACGGGGTTCTGCTTCCAGAAACCTGTCGATGATCGCTTGCTGGTTTACCTTGTTTTTTCGCTGAGGCCCAAAGGCTTGCTCCGGATTCTCCGGTATCTCTTCCGCCTCCTTCTTTTCCGGCACTTTCCTTTCTGCCCGGCTTTCCAGCAATGGCTTTTCCTTATCTGAGAGGAAGGCCCTGAAGCGTCTTTGGTCGGGTGCACAGGCTGCAGCCTTGTTAACGGCCTCCTCAAACCCTTTGTTCCCGGTTTTCTGCAGCGCTTTGGCATACATCGCATGCAAAAATTGCGAATAGGGGTGCCTGTCAAGTTCTTTTGCAAGCCTGCGTACAGCCTTTTTGTCAAAGTCTGCTTTCCCTTCCAGCAGTTTGATGATCCTTTTGCTCATTGCGCTACCAGTTTACGAGGGCCTCATTAAAGATATCTTCAACGAGCTCCTGTGTGATCTGTTCGATGGCGTCGTTTTCGACCTGTGCAAGGCTGAGGTTGCTGTCATAGTCGTAATACCGGGAGAAGTTGCGTTCAAACTCAGCATCCTGGTCGTATTCATTCAAAAAGGTGACCCTTACAGTTATTGTCAGCCTGTTCATCCTCGCCCTGTCGTCCTCGCCGATGGCGATGGGCTCGGTGCGGTAATCCGTGATAGACCCCTCAAAGTGCAGGTCTCCCACACCCTCCACCATCCGCAGGTTCGTTTGTTGCAGGAACTTTTGCTGCAGTCCGTCAGTAAACACCTGGCTAAGCTGCGGCTGCACAAGGCTGGCATCGTTCGGGAAGTGTGCCACCGATATCGTTTCGGCCTGCGGCGGAATGCTCGCCCCTGTGAAGGAATAAATGCCACAACCGCCGGCAAGCATCGAAACAAGCAGAATCAATATGTAGGTCTGTGTGGGTTTCATGTGTTTATAATTTTTATATTTCGGTCACATGGAACTCGCCATGACATAATCATTCTCGTGTCTGTCAATATATTGGCATGGCTCGTTTCATGTGTTTATATAATTTCAACCAATTGTTATTGATGTGTTTATGTTCTTGACAAAAGTTTAGAGGTTGTGTTGCAACTGTCAAAATGTCGAAATGTCCCAATAATTATCCTCCTGTGTGTCAAAATCCTGTCAGGGGCGTTTTCTCTGTGTAAAAAAAATCAACCTATTCCGTATTCCTTTATTTTCCTGTACAAAGTTCGTTCCGAAATGCCCAGTTCGTTGGCGGCTTTTTTACGGCGCCCGTT
>SL_5KL_010_SEDDRAFT_10000228_pt1 | contig 35742 bp, 41 predicted proteins | sample SodLakKL_010_SED_FD_9118 | JGI IMG/M metagenome (IMG submission 9118) | reverse complement strand
TTCCCCGCTGCTGAAACCGTTATCATGATTGATCACCCAGCCCCTCCCGGGGCAGCTCTTCCACTACCCGTTCCATGAGTTCAATATGATCTTCTTCGCTTAATTTTTCCTCCAGAAAACGTCCGGCAGCCGCCAGAGAAAGACCGGCAACTTCATCACGCAGCTGGGCTCGAGCCTCGTTCTGGGCCCGTCGGATTTCTTCCTTGACCCTGTTTTTTTCCCGCCGGCCTTCTTCCCGGGCCTCATTGACTATTTCATCAGCCTGTTCTCGCGCCCGACGTTGGGCCCGGTCAATTAGTTCCCGGGCTTCTTCTTCTGCTCCAGCCAGCCGGTCTTCGTATTCGCTGCGGTATTCTTCGGCTTTTTTCCGTTCCCGGCGGGCCCTTTCCAGGTCATCCTGAATTTTCTCTCTGCGCTCATCAATTATCCCCAGCACGGGCTTATAGAGAAAACGGTGCAGGAGGTACATCAGGATCAGAAAGTTGACCACGTCAAAAATAATATTAAAGTCTAAAAGGCTCAACGACAGGTACCTCCCTTCTCCTTAACTGTAATCGGAATTTCATTAGAGAATAATGAAAAATAGCAGGATCAGGGCAAATACGAAAGCATAGATACCGGTTGATTCAGCAACCGCCTGCCCCACCAGCATGGTGGTGGTAATCAGGCCCCGGGCCTCGGGCTGACGGGCAACTGATTCCACGGCCTTGCCCGCGGCATACCCCTGCCCCACACCAGCACCGATACCTGCTATGAGGGCCAATCCTGCACCAATCATGGCTGCGGCTCTGAGAATAGTATCCATGAAATCTGGACTCAATTCGACCATTTCCAAAACGCCTCCTTTTTATTCACTGGCAATCGAAATATAGGCAATAGCCAGCATGGTAAAGATTAAAGCCTGCACCAGTCCAATAAATATATCAAACCAGGCCATCAGGGGCACCGGCAAAATCCCGGGCACAAAATAGGCCGCCAGGGCGATTAAAACACTGCCCCCGAAAACATTGCCAAAAAGACGAAAGGAATGGGAGATTGGTTTGGCCAGTTCTCCCAGCAAATTTATGGGCAGCATAAAAGCCATCGGTTCAAAAAAGCCCTTAACATAGCCGCCCAGACCCTTGTTCTTAATGGCATAGGCATTGCTGAAAATAAAGACAGAAAGCCCGAAGGCCAGCGTCATATTGAGATCGGCAGTTGGATTCTTCAACAGGGGCAGAACCCCGATAATATTGGACAAACCAATAAAAAGGGCAATGGTTCCGATGAAGGGCAGCATTTTTCGCCCTCCTCCGGCCATCATCCCTTCGGTTATGTCCATGATTGATTCCAGCAGCATTTCCATGGCATTCTGCAGGCGCCCCGGAACTATTTCCAGGTTACGGGTGAGCAGGCGGGCAAAAATAATCAGCCCAATGGTTATGCCGTAGCCGATCAGGGTAGTATCATTTACCGGAATTCCAAAGATTTCAAACGCGGCCTGGGGCCCGGCCTGGGCCTCAATGTCAAAATTGGCCAGATAGAAAAAATGCAAATTTCTCACTCCTCAACTGAGCCGATTTTTCTCCCTGCTGTCTTTTGAAAGTGTTTTATCAGCCCCTCTCCAATCAGGGTATATTTGATCATCAGCATCCCGACCACGGTTGCCACCGGGTTTATATCGGGACGGCTGAAAGCCACCAGGAGAGCCAGACCATAAAAAACAAAACGCACCAGGTAATTGATCACCGCCAGGGCCTGCCCCTGGGCTGCAGTTTTTGCCCCGGTGATCTGCCAGGCGCTGCGGGCCATCATTAAAAAACCAGTTATATTAACCAGAAAACCCAGCAAGAAGCCGCGCAGGCCGTCCCAGTTGCCCGCCCACAGCAGTCCTCCTACCGGAATAAAGGCTATAAGTACAACCAATATTATTATGCGCCTGATTTCCCGCTGCACTTCACCCATTACCATCATCATCCTTAATGGTTCCCTGGATCAGACGGAAGGCAGAATAACCACCGGCAGCCACCCCCAGAGCCGTTCCTACCAGGGTTGCTATCAGGCCGGTTCCCAGGAGCCCGTCAATCCAGCGGCCCAGTAACAGGCCCAGCCCGGTGCTGACAACAACGGTGAGGCCCACCTGGGTGAGCAGGGACATGCCCTGTAAAAGGCTCCTCCATAATGGGTCCACAACCCATGCCTCCCATCAAATCAGATTTAACTATTCGTCATTGTTTCTCGGTTATCCTTCTTTTTCTCCAAAACTATTATAACCTGCCCTGAGCTCAGGTGCAAAGGTAAAAACTTTCAAGGTATTTACAGATTCTTGCCGCAGCCCGACCGTCGCCGAAGGGGTTGGGGGCCCGGGCCATACTCTGATAATGATTCTGATCCTCCAGGAGACGAAGGGTTTCTTCATATATTTGCCGGGCATCGGTCCCCACCAGGCGAACCGTACCTGCCTGCAGAGCCTCGGGGCGTTCGGTTTTTTCCCTGAGGAGCAGAACCGGCTTATCCAGGGCCGGGGCTTCCTCCTGCAGGCCGCCGGAATCGGTTACAACCAGAGTGGACCGGGCCAGGAGGTGGCTGAAATCAAGGTAGTTCAGGGCGGGTACCAGGTGGATTCGAGGCTGCCCTTCCAGGTAAGGCCGCACAGTGGCCTGGAGATGGGGATTGGCATGCAGGGGATAAATTACCTGCAGTTGGGGCACCTTTTCTACCAGTTGCCGGACCCCCTGACAGATTTCTTCCAGGGGAGGACCCCAGTTTTCCCGCCGGTGAGCAGTCAGGAGGATGATGGGCCCCTGTTCCAGGTCAATTTCTCCCAGCCGGGTACAGTTAAACTCATGTTCCCGGTTTACTACCTCCAGCAGGGCATCAATAACGGTATTACCGGTAACCAGAATTCGGTCTTCGGGAATATTCTCGGCCTGCAGATTAGCAGCGGCAGCAGTGGTAGGGGCAAAGTGATGATCAGCCAGGACCCCGGTCAGGTGGCGGTTCATTTCCTCGGGAAAAGGTTGATATTTATCCCCCGTCCGCAGCCCCGCTTCCACATGCCCAATATCCAGATTTTGAAAATAAGCAGCCAGGGAACCGGCCAGGGTAGTAGAGGTATCACCGTGCACCAGCAGCAGACGGGGCTGAAAATCAGCCAGGACCTTTTCCAGGCCAGCCAGGGCCCGAATCATGATCCGGGACAGACTCTGCCCGGGCCGCATAATATTCAGGTCATAATCGGGGGCCAGTTCAAAAATTTCCAGCACCTGATCCAGCATTTCCCGGTGCTGGGCGGTCACCACCAATCGGGAATCAAAATGCTCTGAGGCCTCCAGGGCCCGGACCACGGGAGCCATTTTTATGGCTTCGGGCCTGGTTCCAAAAACGGTAAGAACTCTGATCTGCTCCATTGACTAGCCTCCACAAAAAAAGGGATCGACCTTCCCGGCAGACCCCCGAAATTTCTGCTACAGATGGGGATAGGTTTTTTCCCCGGTAGGTTTTTTCAGGCGAAATATGCCCATCCTCCAGCCCCCCAGGCCTACCACAACACCAGCCAGGCCCAGCAGCATAAAACTCTCCAGTCCCCGCACGGAGTTAATTAAAATGGCCATGCTTCCCAGAAAGAAGGTGGTTCCATAGACCACCAGGACTGCGCCCCGATGACTGTAACCCAGGCGCAGCAGACGATGATGAATGTGATCCCGGTCGGCCAGGGCAATGGAATGACCGTTGGTACTGCGCCGGACAATGGCCAGGAAAGTATCAGCAATGGGAACACCCAGGGCCAGAACCGGAACCAGAATGGTCATGGCCGTGGCGCTTTTCAGGGCCCCGATAACTGAGGTGGTAGCCAGGATGAAGCCCAGGAGCATCGCCCCGGAATCACCCATGAAAATTCGGGCTGGATGAAAGTTAAAAATTAAAAAGGAAAGAGAGCTTCCGGCAATAATCAGGGCCATTACCGCGGCCCCCATCTGCCCCTCCTGTAAGGCCACAATGGCCAGGGTTCCGGAGGCTATTGCTGCCACACCCGCAGCCAGGCCGTCCAGGCCGTCAATAAAATTTACGGTGTTGGTAATTCCCACCACCCATAAAACAGTCAGGGGAGCCCCCCAGGCCCCCAGGAAAATCATGCCCCCCAGGGGATTGGTGACAAATTGAATTTCCACCCCGAAAGGAAGCAGGGCAAGGGCTGCCAGGATCTGTCCGGACAGTTTCCAACCCGGGGAAAGGCCTACCAGATCATCCCAGAGACCCACCAGGGCAATAATGGTGCTGCCCACCAGTATTCCCATAATGAGGGTGCCCTGGGAGGTATTGAGCAAAATACCGGCCAGAATCCCCAGGTAGATGGCCACTCCTCCCAGGTTGGCCACCGGCTTTTTATTGATCCGGCGGGGGGAAGGTTGATCAAAAGCTCCCACCAACGGAGCCAGGCGCCCCAGCAGGGGGGTGGCAATCAGGGTTATAAGGAAGGAAACACCAAAAGCAATAAGTAATATGGACATAATTCGCCCTCCCTAAAAATCGACCCGGCGCAGCCTGATACCTGCTTCATCCAGTATACTCTGGGAAAGCTGATCCGGATACTCACCACTAAAAACGATCTCACTTATCCGGGCATTAACCAGCATCTTGGCACATACCACACAGGGTTGATGGGTAACATAGAGGGATGCATCGCGCACCGATGTGCCGTGCAGGGCGGCCTGAATAATTGCGTTTTGCTCGGCATGGAGACCACGGCAGAGTTCATGGCGCTCACCAGAGGGAACCTGCATTTCCTCCCGGATACAGCCAGCCGCTATACAGTGCTCCAGGCCTCCCGGCGCCCCATTATAGCCGGTGGCCAGGATTCTGCGGTCCCGGATCAGGAGGGCTCCCACCCTCCGCCGCAGACAGGTGGACCGCCTGGCCACGACCCGGGCCAGTTCCATGAAATATTCGTCCCAGGAAGGCCTAGCGTGTTCCATAAAGTCGGTCCCCCGCATCGCCCAGGCCGGGCACTATGTATCCCTTTTCATTCAGCTTCTCATCGATAGCCGCTGTAAAAATAGTAACTTCAGGGAAATTCCGATGAACCCGCTCAATACCCTCCGGAGCGGCCAGAAGCACCAGCAGGCTGACCCGTTTTCCGCCCTTCTTTTTAATTATTTCTATGGCGGCAGCGGCAGAACCCCCGGTGGCCAGCATGGGATCAATAACTATCAGGTCCCGCTGCTCCAGGTCTGAAGGTAACTTACAGTAATATTCCACCGGCTCCAGGGTTTCGGGATCCCGGTACAGGCCAATATGACCCACCCGGGCCCCGGGTATCAGGCCGACGATGCCTTCTACCATTCCCAATCCGGCCCGCAAAATGGGCACAACACCCAGTTTTTTTCCGCTGACCACGTGACAGCGGGTGGGGCCCAGCGGGGTTTCAATCTCTTTTTCCTGCAGGGGCAAATTGCGGGTGGTTTCAAAAGCCATCAGGGTCCCGACTTCCCGGACCAGTTCCCGGAATTCCTTGGTTCCCGTATTTTTATCCCGAATATAAGTGAGTTTGTGCTGAATCAACGGATGATCTATAACCACAGTATTATCCAAGGCTTTGCTGCCTCCTCCCGATTTTCCCAGCATCCTGAACAGGATAAATTTTCCGGTACTTTTTTATGTTATTCGTTAATTTCCCCTGTTCTCCTGCCCCCAATGGAGGGTTATTATTCTTTTTCGTAGTTTTCAATCTTTTGCACCCGGCGGGAGTGACGGCCTCCTGAAAAGCTGCTCTCCAGCCAGACCCGGACAATTTCCAGGGCCAGACCTGTACCCACTACCCTCTGCCCCAGGCACAGAATACTGGCATCATTATGTTCCCGGGACATCCGGGCCGAAAAAGAATCATGGCACAGGGCAGCCCGGATCCCCCTCACCTTATTGGCGGTAATGGACATCCCGATCCCGGTCCCGCAGATCAAAATACCCAGCTGACATTCCCCCCGGGCCACGGCTCGGGCGGCCTGATGGCCATAATCCGGATAATCAACCGACTCTTCATCCCCGGTTCCCAGGTCCCTGACCTCATAACCCCCGTCCTCCAGGAACTTTTTTATCTCTTCTTTCAGGCGGTACCCTCCATGATCACTGGCCAGCGCTATCATTTTTTCCCGTCTCCCCCTCCTGCACTATTTTTTTTCGTAAAATTTCCAGTTCCCGGAAAATTTCCTCCCTGGTTTCCCGGTAAACCTCCTGGTCTCCTCCCAGGGGATCGGAAATATCCAGCTCCTGTTTCCGGCCCGCCAGCAGTTCTCTCCGGCGGTTCCAGACGTCTTCCAGCTCTTTTTCTATTTCTGCCTGGAGCTGCTCCAGTTGTTCTTCCACCCGGGCCAGTTCCCGCCGCAGCTGTTCCCGGCGGGCCAGAAGTCTCTGTCCTTTTTGTCCGTAGGAGTTCTGCAATTTTTCGCGACGCCTGCCCTCCTCCCGGTCCAGTTCTACCACCTGGCGGACCAGGTCATCACCCGCCAGGTAGCGGGCATATTCTTTGAGGGTAAACACCTTATCCCCAACTCCTGGCTCTAGCTGGAGAAGGCTTTCTTTGTGGCTGCGGGTCATGGTTAAAATCAGGTCCGCTTCTTTTAAAAGTTCTTCCGTTATCGGCCGGGACTGATGCTCAGATAAATCTATACCCTTTTCTTTTAAAACCTGCACCGCCTCTTCTGCTGCCGGGACTCCCCGACCAGCAGAAGTTCCGGCTGAAATAACCTGAAAACCGCTTTCCCCGGCCCCCGCTATTTCCCGGAAAAGTGCTTCGGCCATGGGACTGCGGCAGGTATTACCGGTACACACGAACAGGATTTTCTGAGGCATATTTGCCACCTCCTAAATTAAGGCTTCTATTCCGAGACCGATCAGAATTATTCCGGCCAGGTATTCTAACCGGCCCAGGCGCTCTTTGACCCGGGATCCCAGGCTAAAGCCGAGAAGGGTCATTACAGCCGCAACCAGTCCAAATAATAGGGCTGCGACCAGAGAATTAATCCCGAAAGTTCCCAGGCCAAAACCTACTGACAGGGCATCGACACTTACTCCCAAAGAAAGGGTCAGAAGGGCCAGTCCCCCCGGCTGACAATCCCTGGGGGATTTGCCTCGATAGGCTTCGAGCATGATTTTTATTCCCCAGAAAATGAGAACCCCGGCTCCAGCATATAGGGCCAGTTCCCCCAAAAATTCCCCTGCTGCCCGCCCCAGGGCAAAACCCACAAGGGGCATTAAAACATGAAAAAGCCCCACCAGCAGGGTAAATATCCAGATTGTTTTCCGCTGCGGATTGTGGCAGCCCAGGCCCAGGGACAGAGAAAAAGAATCAACTCCCAGAACCACCGCCACCAGCATAACTTCAAAGCTCATTGTTTCAGCTCCTTTTATCTCCCGGGATTCGCCCGGCCGCTGCCTTTTCCAGACGCCCCGCAATCAGGCTGGCATAAGGACCTCTCCGGGGAGGATGAGCCAGGATAACATCTGCACTCAGTTCTAATTCCCGCAGCATCCGGTAAAAATTTTGCAGTCCCGCCCGATCTCCAGTTATTCTCCGAAATTCGCCAATTCCCGGGGGAGGTTTTTGCCCTGGCCCCATAAGGGCAATTCTCCGATAACCCTGCTCGCTCAGGTACTGCAGGGCTTTTTCTTCATCAGCACAGATAAAAAGAGGAATGCGGGGCCGATAATGAGGTCTTTCCCTCCGCACCACCACCGCTATTTCCTGGCCCAGTACTTTTTCCAGGGCTTCCTTCTCCAGGGTGCCCTGCCGGAAAATTCGAGGTTGATGGGGTCGGGTTAAATCCAGAACCGTGGATTCCAGGCCCCAGACCGAATCCCCCCCATCAATTACCGCAGCCACCTGCTGCTGAAGATCGGCCAGCACATGCCCTGCTGTAGTGGGAGAAGGACGCCCCGCCAGGTTGGCGCTGGTTGCAGCCAGGGGCCGACCCAGATACCGGGGCAGATCCCGGGCCACGGTTGTTTCCGGCAGACGAAGTCCCACGGTATCCCCCGGACCCCTGATCCAGAGGGGAACCCTTTCTGCAGCAGGCAAAATCACGGTCAGCGGACCCGGCCAGAAAACCTCCAATAGTTCCCGGACGGCATCAGGCATTTCCACAGAAAGCTCTCCGGCCTCCTCCCGGCGGGATAGATGCAGGGAAAAAGGCTGATCAGGGGGACGATTTTTGGCCCGGGCCAGGCGATCCACTGCCCGCTGGGACCAGGCATCAACCCCCACCCCGTATACGGTTTCGGTAGGAAAAGCCACCAGTTCCCCCTCCCGCAGGAGAAGGGTGGCTTTTTTCAGTTTTTCCTGATCAAGAACTCCTTCCGGAGCCGACCAGATTTCCGGACCGGTTCCCTCCATCTCTATCTCTCCTCTAATAGCCCGCCTGCTCTTAATGCCAACGGGCTTTTCTTGTATTCTTCATTATTCGCTGTGGAAAGGCCAAAGCCTCCCCCAATTAAATTTTTAAGCCAATTTTTTCCCGAAAAAAAGAGAGGAAACCCTCTCTTGCTCAATCATCATGGATAATGGTAATCAAAAACCCGCTGGAAGCCAGGGAGCTGGCACCAGGCCCAATTATCTGGGCTTCAATCTTCAGCTCTATCTCTTCTCCGGGAGATACCATCTCGGCCAGTTCTTCCAGGTTGGAAGCCTGTAGTAGAAAAGCCGGGGGCAAATAGCCGGCTTCATCCTCCACCGGGGTCAATGGAAAAACAGGGATGGTAATATTCAGGTCCCGGCGGAAATAGTAGGTGCCGTTTACCTCCTGGGGAGGAGAGGCTTCTTCCAGGTAAAGAAAGAGCTCCTCCAGTATTTCTTCCATTAGCGCCAGGTTATCCTCTGTTTCCAGGATTCCCTCCGGATCCTTCAGGGTCATTTCCATATCCACCCGATTTAATTCTAAGATGCCCATACCCAGGAAATTAACCCGGAAATCAACCTCCTGGGGCAGCTGCCCCTCCAGATCATCCAGGTCCAGGACTATCTCTTCTGGATCAAAAGAAATACTTATTCCCGGGGCGCAGCCTCCAATCATTAACATCAGGGGCAGGGCCAGGATCAAAACGGGCAATTTTTTCTTCATTAATTCTTTTCCTCCTCGGGGCCTGATAATTTTCCTGAAAGGATTGTCAGCTCTTACGGCCCCAGATGCAGCGTTTATGGCCGCTATAATCTTTCTCGATTGAAATCTCCCTAAAACCTTTTTTCTCCAGCAGGGGACCTACGGCCTGATCCTGTCCGGTTCCCGTTTCCAGCCCCAGATAGCCCCCCTCTTTCAACAGAGCATCTGCCTGATTTATTATGAGAGGATAGAAATGAAGACCATCCTGACCTCCATCCAGGGCCAGGCGGGGCTGCCAGCGCACCTCCGGGGATAGCTTTTCCAGCTCTCCCGAGGGAATATAGGGAGGGTTGGACAGGATGCCGTCCACCGGCCCCTCTTTCAGGACTGGCTCCAGGAGATCCCCCAGGATAAAGCGAATTCGGTCCTGCACCCCGTTGCGCCGGGCATTGTCCCGGGCCAGCTCCAGGATATCAGGCCTGACATCCAGGGCCCAGATCCGGCTGTGGGGAAGATAGTGGGCCAGGCTGACTGCTATAGACCCGCTGCCGGTGCCCAGGTCAATCAGAGTGGGCTCCTCATTGGGACCGAATATCTGCAGGGCCCTCTCCACCAGGTGCTCGGTTTCAGGCCGGGGAATTAAAACCCGGGAATCCACATGAAAGGGTAGGGACATGAATTCTTTTTCCCTCAGGATATAGGCCAGGGGCTCACCCCGGGCCCGCCGTCGGATAAACTCTCGCATCTGCTCCAGCTCATTTTCTTCTAATGGGCGGTCAAATTGAACATAGAGCTGGATCCGCTCCAGTCCCAGGATATGGCCCAGGAGCAGTTCTGCCTCCAGCCGGGGATGCTCCAGGCCATGGCGGTTAAAATGGCCCGCGGAAAGATCCAGAATTTCCTTCATGGTCAGGACTTCAGCCAAGGCTTCCCACCTTCTCCATCCGCTTTTTCTCATCTTCAACCAGCAGTTTCTCTATTACTGGATCCAGTTCTCCGGCCAGGATTTCCTCCAGTTGATGCAGGGTTAAACCAATGCGGTGATCGGTGACCCTGCCCTGGGGAAAGTTGTAGGTGCGAATTCTTTCACTGCGATCGCCACTGCCCACCTGAACCTTGCGGGCTTCATCCAGTTCAGCCTGCTGTTCAGCCCTGAACTGGTCCTGGAGGCGGGCCCGCAGTATTTTTAAAGCCCGGGCCCGGTTTTTGTGCTGGGATTTCTCATCCTGGCAGGACACCGTTATACCCGTGGGTTCATGGGTGATTCGCACCGCCGAATCGGTGGTGTTAACACTCTGTCCACCCGGCCCGCTGGAGCGGAAGGTATCTATTTTTAGCTCCGAAGGATCAATTTCAATATCCACTTCCTCCACCTCGGGCAGAACAGCAACCGTTGCCGCCGAGGTATGGATGCGACCTCCGGATTCGGTTACCGGAACCCGCTGCACCCGGTGAACCCCGCTCTCAAACTTGAGCCGGCTGTAAACATTTTTCCCTTCTACGGCCATTACAGCCTCTTTGTAGCCCCCTACTTCCGATTCATTGGCGCTTAATAATTCCACTTTCCAGCCTTTTTTCTCGGCATAGCGATTATACATGCGCAGCAGATCACCGGCGAAAAGGCCGGCTTCATCGCCTCCGGTTCCGGCCCGGATTTCAATGATAACATTCTTTTCATCACTGGGATCCCGGGGCAAAAGCAGGCGGGGAAGCTTCTCCTCCATTTTCTGCACTTCCGGCTCCAGCTCTTCAATTTCACTGCGGGCCAGTTCCTCCATTTCCGGATCACCCGAATTCAGGATTTCCCGGGCTTCCTGCAGCTCCCTGGCCTTTTCCTGATAATTATTAAAAAGGGTGACAAATTCTTTCAACTCAGCATGTTCCCGGGTGACCTCCCGCAGCTTTTTCGGGTCTTCGTATATGTCGGAATTGCTCAAAAGCCGGGTCAGCTCTTCATATCTTTGTACCAGTTCTTTTCCTTTTTCCAGCCAGCCCATAACTCATGGACCTCCTTTTAATTAATCCTTTAAAACACCCTGCAGGGCGGCAATAGCGACCTCAATTTGCTGATCATCAGGTTCCCGGGTGGTTAGAAACTGCAGCAAAATCCCGGGCAGGCTTAAAATCCTGATGATAATGTTGGGGCGGGGCCGTCCGGCCAGGCGCAGTAATTCATAGGCACAGCCCGCCACCAGGGGCAGCAGGGAGAGATGAATGCCCACCCGCAGGAAAAAAGTAGGCCGCCCGGCAACCAGGGTGAAAAAAACCACGCTGAGCAGGATTACCAGGAAGATAAAGGAAGTCCCGCAGCGGGGATGGCGGGCAGGATAGCCCCGAACATTTTCCACTGTCAATTCCTGGCCCGCCTCATAGGTGTGCAGGGTCTTGTGTTCTGCCCCATGATTGGCAAAAAATCGCCGGGTATCGGGCACCAGGTTTAAGGCCGAAATATAGGCCAGGAGGGCAACCACCTTGATTACACCCTCAGTCAGATTTAACCAGATATCGGTTGCAAAATAGGGTTCCATCCACCGGATCAGGGCAGCAGGCATCACCACGAAGAGTAGCATGGCTAACCCCACCCCGGCCAGAACCGTCAGAATCATCTCCCAGGGTTTAATTTCTTCTTCCTCTCCCAGGGCCAGGTTGGCCGAGCGGGACAGAACTTTAACCCCGAAAAACAGGGCCTCAAAAAGGGTAACAACTCCCCGGACCAGGGGCAATTTGAAGAAGGGATAACGATTGCGCAGGGGTTTTAAAGGGTATTTTTCCAGCAAAATATCTCCCTCGGGGCCCCGCACGGCCATGGCCATTCGATCGGGCCCCCGCATCATTACTCCTTCCAGAACCGCCTGCCCCCCGTAGGGGATAATTTTTTCTCCCATGGATAAGCTCCTCTCCAAAAATATAATAAGCAAAGCAGAGCTGGCCGCTCTGCCGGGCTGTGCTCCTGCTAAAGTATTATAGCACATATCGGGTGGAATTGTAAATTTGGCCCAGGGCTGAGTTCAGGGCTCTGAACTGGAGGATCAAATCGAGCATATATAGCTTTTCCCCACCTCCAGCCCTCCTGGGACTGCCTGCCAGAATCGGTTCCCCAATCTCAATTCTCTTCCCCATTGCCGGTTTTAGAATTTTCCGGGGGAAAACCCATATATCTAAGCCCTGAGCTTAATCTGCCCCAATTTCCGCTGGAGATTCAGCCACTGCTTCATCTCCCAGCTGGACGAGCTCCTGCAGTTCCCGGTTGGAAAGCTCTGATATCCACTTTTCCCCCGAGGATACAGTCAGGTCAACCAGTTCTTTTTTCTGCTGCAGAAGTTCTTCAATTTTTTCTTCCAGGGTTCCCAGGGTTATAAACCTCTTTACCAGGACATTTTTTTTCTGTCCGATGCGGTGAGTTCTATCGGTGGCCTGATTTTCTACCGCTGGATTCCACCACAGATCATAATGAATTACATGAGTAGCCCGGGTCAGGTTCATCCCGGTTCCCCCCGCCCGTAAAGAAACAACCATAATCCCATTGTCCCCTTTTTTTCCCTCCTGGAATATATCCACCATTTCTTCCCTTTTCCGAGGCTGAAGTCCCCCGTGGAAAAAGAGGGCTTCCTCCTGCAGTTCCTCCTGGATCAGGGTCTGCAGGTACTTACCCATTTCCCGGTACTGGGTGAAAATCAGGGCCTTTTCATCTCTATCCCGAATTTCTTTTAATAGTTCCATGGTCCGGGCGGCCTTGCCCGAGGCCCTGGATTCAACCTGTCCCCTCTTATTGTATTGAACTGGATGATTGCAGACCTGTTTTAAGGCGGTCAAAAGTTTGAAAATCATCCCCCTCCGTTCCATTCCCGCGGAATTTTCCACCTTCTCCCAGGTCTGATCCACTATTTCCTGATAGAGGGCTCCCTGTTCCGGGGTTAAATAGCAGTATTCATTGCGAACAATCCGGGAGGGCAGATCGGAAATGACTTTTCTATCAGTTTTTTCCCGACGCAGGACAAAAGGATCGATGGCCATTTTGAGTTTCTGCAGCCGCTTTTTATCCCGATATTTTTCAATGGGCAGGGCAAATCTTTTGCGGAAAGATTCTCTTTTACCCAGCAGGCCCGGGTTCAGAAAGTCCATTATGCTCCAGAGTTCATCCAGGCGGTTTTCTACCGGGGTCCCGGTCAGAACCATCCGGCCTTCCCCCTGCAGGCTTTTTATGGCTCGGGCCCTTTTACTCTGGGGATTTTTGATATTCTGAGCTTCATCCAGGATAATCAGGTCCCAGTCCTTGCTTTTGAATTTCTGGGCTTCCCGCTGAACGATCTGATAGGTAGTAAGAATTACATCAGTTCCTTTAATCGCCAGGCGCCTACCCTGACCATGATAGATTCTGGCCCTCAGGTCAGGTGCGAACTTCTCAATTTCCTTATCCCAGTTACCCAGGAGAGAGGTGGGAGCAATAACCAGAACAGCTTTTTGCAGCGCCCCTTCCTGCTGGCGCTGGAGAATTACCGTTATGGCCTGGATGGTTTTCCCCAGTCCCATATCATCGGCCAGGCAGACCCCGAAACCATTTTTTACATTATTCAGCAGCCACTGATAGCCCCGTTTCTGATAGGGGCGCAGGTTTCCTTTTAAATTCCGGGGCAGGGGCACTGCTCGTACACCCGTCATTTCCCGAATTATTCCCTCCAGTTCCTCCGGGGGGAGAAAAAGGTTACCCTGAATTTCACCGGTGAGAACTCCCTGCAGGATTTCCATCCGGCCGGGCTGAGGAGCTGGCCGATCTATTTTCTCCAGCAGACTGCGGGCTTCTCCTGGAGTAATGAAGAAATAACTGTCCCGGTAGCGGACCAGGCCCGAAGCCTGCCCTGCCAGCTTTTTGAATTCATCCCGGGTTATTTTCTCGTCCCCCAGGGCTATTTCCCAGGAAAAATGAAGGGCTCTTTCCATATCCAGCAATGAATTGATTTTTCCTGGAGAAGTAGCGGTTAAAGCAGCCCGGGGACGAACCAGTTTTTGTAATTCCCGGGGGAGAATAATTCGCACTCCCATTATTTCCAGGATACCCCGGGCCCCGGTTAAAAATTCCCCCATCTCCTCCAGGCCGACCCCCAGGGGTTTTTCTCCTTTTTGGGCCAGGATTTCTTTTAAGCGGGGGAGATGATCCGCAGCCAGTGACAGCTGGCGGGCAACTTCTCCCTGCAGCATTTCAACCGGCTGCCCCCATACTTTCTCTTCTGGAGCCCATAATTTTTTTACCGGAACAGGGGGGCTGCTTTTCTTCCGGTCTTCAACCTCCACCTCCAGGAGGAATTCAGCTCTTTGCTCCGGGGCAGGTAAAATCTTTAAAACAATTGCCAGGTCCCCGGCAGTAAGTTGCAGGGGAGCCAGCCAGTCCTGTATATTCCTGGCTGTCTGCTGCTCATCAAAGTGCTGAGGGCTGTAGGTTGCTCCCTGGAAAAAAGCTTTTTCCACTTTACTGTCAGAAGTATTCTTAAAGCCGGAATGGACCAGCTCAGTCAAAAAAAGAGCCAGGACGGTCTTTGCCCCTTCTTCCGGAGGAAGCAGGGCTCCGTCCCGGGAACGAACCACCAGTTCGGAGGGATAAATGCTGGCCAGGTACTGGAGGGCTTTTTCTATCTTTTCCTCTCCTCCCAGGGGCCAGTATTCAATTCTGAAAGAATTATCCTCCCCCTCCCCCATAATTACCCGGGGAAAATAAGAGTAATTCAGGGCCAGGGACCCGGCTATGGCTGCAGCAGCACTGAAGAAAATTACCGGTAAAGAGTATTTTTTTTCATCCAGCAGCAGGGGGGTATGGATAAAAGAATGGAAAAAACTCTCTCTATCTATATAATTCCCTTTAAATTCTTTCCACTGCAGCTTATTATCCTCAACTACTGGCAGATTTAGTTTGCTTTTTCTGCCCCGACCCTTCTTTTCAGCGATGCGGAAGAAAAAAAACTCACCCTCTTTTTTGATTATTCGAAAACTTTCGTTTTCCAGGGCTGTTGAATCCCCTTCCAGTTCAACCTCCTGTTGAAACCGAGCCACCTTCTTATACATCTGCTGCAGTTTCTTTTTAAAATTTCCCCCGGGGAAAAAGAGGGGACTGGAGGATAAAAGATCCAGAAATTTTCCCGGATCCCGGGGCGAGAAATCAACATCGGGAAACGAAGACTGGACTTCGGCCTCTGGAGTCAGCTCATATTCATGGGGTAGAATAAAGGGATCCTCTGCTCCGGGATCATCTCCTGAAGCCCCTATCTCTTTTAAAACTTCTTTCTCCATTCCCCGCAGCTGGAAAAGCAAAAAAGGATCTTTATCGATTTCGTTGCCAATAATATAATAAACTGCAGCCAGGTGCTTGCAGGGATTGGCCCAGTCCGGACAGGAACAGCTGGCCTTCAGGTCATCCCAATCTACGGGCAGCAGTTCAATTCCCTCCTGTTTTAGCAGGGGCAACAGGTCCTGGGGCAATCGCCCCACAGCCAGTTCTCCTCCCAGGGCAGGAGTAGTTTTAATCAGAAACATTATTTTTTCTTTTTCCTGCTGGGAAAAATTCTTCAGGGTTAATTTTTCCCGGTAAGGTCGACTTCTTCTTCCCTGAACCCGGGCTACAATGGTTCCCCGGTCTATTTCAATTTCTTCCACCAATCCTCTCCCGACATAGCTTCGCCCCCGGGGTAAGCGGTTGGTATTGATATCAATTGCTTCCAGGGCCCTTATCCAGGCCTCCCCCCACCAGGTCTTCCCATATTTTCTTCTGCTCAAAATATCAACTCCTGCCTGTTGTTATTCCCCCGAAATTCTCTCCCAATAAAATTTCTCTGCTGCCGGGGTAAAACCTCTTAATTTTCACCGCAGGCCCAAAAGGAACCCGGTGATAAAAACCTTATTCTGCCGGATAAAAGGAAGGAACAAATCATCCTCTGTCCTGAATTATCCCCACTCTAATCAGCAGGGGCTGCAATACTCTGTAGACTTCTTGGGGTCCAACTCCCACCAGAAATCCCCGCCGGCCACCATTTATATAGATATAGTCAAGGCTCATAATTGTTTCTTCCATATAAATCGGGAGCTTTTTCCTGAGGCCAAAGGGCGAAATACCTCCAACCTGATAGCCGGTTTGACGCCGGGCAGCTGCCGGGGAACAGGGGATAACTTTTTTTCTCCCTGAAACCCTGGCCAGGGATCTGGTGGAAATATCAAGATCCCCGTGCATCAGGATCAATAGAGCCCTTTCCAGTTCATCCTCCATGATCAGAGTTTTTATCACCGCATGCTCCTCCAGGCCCAGCTCCCGGGCTGCATGAGAAGTCCCGCCATGCTCAAGGTAGCTGTAGAAATGGCTGCTAAAGTTAACCCTGTTTTTTTGCAAAAAATGAACTGCCGGAGTCCCGGGAGCCTTCCTGGCCATGACCACAACCTCCTGCAATTTAATTCAGGCTATACCTGGTTTTATCTATCCTTTTATCTTTTTTATCTTTTTATCTATATATCTTTCTTTACTGTTTCCTCCCTTTGCCCGGACCTGACCTGATAACCTCTGAATCTAAAAAACACCAACTGGGGCCATTAGAACCGCAGATAGGGGGTGATAACCCTCAGGGGGGAACTTGAAAAAAACCCACCCATAATTCAGCCCCGCTGGAATAGATAGAGAATTGCGTCAAAAAACCGGTCCTCAAAAGAACCGGCTGGCTAAAATACTGGTCAGCAGGAGGGTCCCTACCTGAACCCTTCTACTCATTCCTGCTCTTTATTGTCCTCTCCCCTCCGGACCTCGTGACAGCTCCGGCAGCGGGCCTCATATACTTCCTGGGCTCCGACCAGGATAATGGGGTCGGTATAAGCAGCAGGGACTCCATTGATCAGGCGCTGGGTTCGACTGGCTGGGTTGCTGCACTGCATGCAGATAGCATGTAATTTTTCCACAAATTCAGCCAGGGCCAGGATCTGGGGGACCGGTCCAAAAGGTTCGCCTCGAAAATCCCGGTCCAGTCCGGCCACGATAACCCGCAGGCCCCGGTCAGCCAGGGCCTCGCAAACCCCGGGCAGTTCTTCGTTGAAAAATTGAACTTCATCTATAGCCACCACGTCGGTATCTTCATCCAGCAGTTCCAAAAGTTCCTGGGGATCATCGATAGGGACTGCCTGGACCCGGTTGCCATCGTGGGAAGTCACCCGGTCGCACTGATAGCGGTCATCAATCAGGGGTTTAAACACCTGGACCTTCTGCCGGGCAATCTCCGCCCGACGGACCCTGCGGATCAACTCCTCGCTCTTGCCGCAGTACATGGAACCGGTAATTGCTTCGACCCATCCTGAATTGGGTATTTTATGCACTGTTACAACCCCTTTCCTCCTTTAAAAGTGAAAGCAGAGCCTGTAACGCTCTGCCGGGGAAACCTTATTCACTTTTTTTGCCGTATTTGCGCTGGAACCTTTCAATCCGCCCGCCTTTGGTTGCAGTCCGCTGCTTGCCGGTGTAGAAGGGATGGCAGCTGGCGCAGATTTCCACTCGCTGATCTTCACTGGTTGAGCGAGTATTATAAACTTCGCCGCAGGCGCAGGTAATAGTTATGTCTTTTACTTCAGGATGAATTTCTTTTTTCACTGGGATCCGCCTCCTTTTGTCCTATTAACTCCGACATTATAACACACCTGGAGGCTGGTGTAAACTGCTCCATTTTTAAAGCCCTGCCATCAGCGGGGAGGCAGGTAGCGGATGGGATTTTGCGGGTTCCCGTCCAGCCTGATCTCAAAGTGAAGATGGGGCCCGGTCGAAGTCCCGGTATTTCCGGAATAGGCGATTACCTGGCCCTGATGGACAAAAGTCCCCCGGCTTACCAAAAGCCGGCTGTTATGAGCATAACGGGTAACAACTCCTCCACCATGATCTATATCTATAGCGTTCCCATAGCCCCCGTTCCAGCCGGAAAAGGTAACCCAGCCATCCCTGGAAGCCCGAACCGGGGTCCCCGTGGGAACCGCAATATCCAGTCCTTCATGAAAACCTCCCCAGCGGGGCCCGAAATGGGAGGAAATCCGTCCACCCGAAACCGGCCACACAAAAGAATCCAGGGTGCCTCCCCTTTGGGCAAAATCGGGAGGCCTGGCCCCTGGAATCACCACTTCCTGCCCTTCTTCAAGGGTGGAAAGGTCTTCAGTATTAACTCTCTGAATCTCTTCCGGGCTGACCTCATATTCTTCGGCAATGCTCTCCAGGGTATCTCCTTCTTCCACAACGTGAATGGTACCTATAATATTGATTACCCGAATTTCATCGCCAACTCTGATGTTATGTACATTGGCTATGTCATGATTGACACCCGCCAGTGTCGCAACATCAACTCCATATTGCTGGGCAATACCCCAGAGTGTCTCACCCGGCTGCACCTCATGGGTCTTAAAACGGACTGCACTGGTGACGCGGCCAGCAATTTCTTCCAGGTTGATCCTGGTTTCAAGTCTGGCTCCATTGTTCCAGCTGGCTTCATGCCTTAAATCTATCGGTCCCAGGGAATCATCCGGTTCCCTTTCGAAGAGCTTCAACCGCTGGAAAATCTGGAATTCAGGTTCTGTTTCGGCCCAGACCAGCTGGGCTGTAATGATTAAGATCAGAATGCATAAAAGTAGAAAAATTTTTCCCTTTTTCAAGGGCTATCTCCTCCCTGTAATGCCTTTTTCTCCCGCTTTTTTACAATCTTCCTCCTCTCTTTTCTTCAGCAGAATAACCCGGTAGGACAATATCATTCCGTCGCGTAATGTTTTCCAGGTCTTCTTCCCGACTCGCAGCAATTAAAAGTTCGCCGGCACAATCCTGGCAGATCAGCTTAATCCGATCCGCAAACAGATCAACATGAACCTCCTGGCTTCCACAATAACAGAAGAGTTTTCCTTCAATAGCCAGGCCCTGCAGCCGATCCAGAATATTCAAAACCAGCCCGGGATTGATAAAAAAATCATCGCCCTGCATATGTTCAGCAATGGTTTCCAGCTTTCCAATCAGATCCTTTTGGGGGCCCAGCTTACCCACCTGTATGCCCGCTTCCCGGCATTTAAGGGGCCTGGGTATGTTTCTCCAGATCTCCTCATCAGAATAAGAAAGAATATGCTCTTGTTCACATATCGCACAGAGGAAAGCAAGAATATAATTGTCATTATCCTCTCGGAATATGGAGGCCTTTTTCTGCCCACAGGAACATTCCAGATCCATCTGCCTGTTGCCGGAAAAGGAGAAAGCATGGACATAGTCAGCCATTAAAATCCCGCAGGCAGGACACCTGAGGGACAGGGTCGTCTCCTTATTGATCAGCATCTGACTTCCCCCCTGCTATCTATATATAATTCTTTTGCGAGAGAAAAATTCCTTCCCCGAACCAAAAAAATGTCAGGGGATAAACGGATAGGGTTCAGGTTGGCTCCTGAAAAACCCCTTATCCATCAGAAGTAAAGGGGGGATACTAACAATCCTGTTTTTTTGCGGCAGCCCGGATAAAGCTCTGGAATAGGGGGTGGGGGTGATAAGGGCGTGATTTGAATTCCGGGTGAAACTGGGTGCCTATAAACCAGGGATGGCCCGCTAATTCAACTATTTCTACCAGTCGGTCATCGGGAGAAAGTCCGGAAAACCGGAGACCGGCCTGTCCCAGGTCTCCCCGAAATTCATTATTTAACTCGTAGCGGTGGCGGTGGCGTTCATAAACCAGGTCTTTTCCATATATTTCCCGGGTTTGATGCCCGTCTTCTACCCGACAGGGGAAAATTCCCAGCCGCATGGTTCCCCCTTTTTCATTTACCCCGCGTTGCTCCGGTAACAGGTCAATTACCGGATAGGGGGTCCCCCCGGAAAACTCGGTACTGTGCGCCCCCGCAAGCCCGGCCAGGTTGCGAGCCACTTCAACCACCATGCACTGCATGCCCAGACAGATGCCCAGAATAGGCACCTCCTGTTCCCGGGCATAGCCAATAGCCTTAATTTTTCCCTCGATACCCCGGGTGCCAAAGCCGGGAGCAATCAATATGCCTCCCACTTCTCCCATTAAATCAGCAGGATCATTTTTTTCCAGTTCCTCGGCCTGGACCCAGACCACTTCCACAGCCCTGTTTTCGGCCAGCCCTCCGTGCTCCAGGGCCTCAGTAATGGAAATATAGGCATCGGGGAGCTGCACATATTTACCCACGAGAGCAATTCGAATCGGCTCCTCCTGCTGCAGGCTTTTTATTTTTTCCACCATGTTGGCCCAACCCTGCATATCCGGTTCGGCTCTTTCAATCTTCAGTTTCTCCAGAACCAGGTCAGAAAGATTCTGTTTTTCCAGGATAAGGGGCACTTCATAAATGGTTTCAGCATCTATTACTTCAATTACCGCCCTCTTTTCAATATCGCAGAAGAGAGCAATTTTTTCCCGCACATCCTCGCTGAGCTGGCGGTCGCTGCGGCAGACTATTATATCCGGCTGAATACCTATACTGCGCAGTTCTTTTACCGAATGCTGGGTCGGTTTGGTTTTGAGTTCAGCAGCGGTGGAAAGAAAAGGAACCAGGGTGCAGTGAATATAGAGAACATTTTCCCGGCCCAGGTCAGTCTTTAACTGGCGGATGGCCTCCAGGAAGGGTAATCCTTCAATATCCCCTACAGTCCCTCCAATTTCAGTTATCACAATATCAGCATCTGTTTCCCGCCCCACCCGGGTTATTCGGTCTTTAATATCATTGGTAATGTGGGGAATGGTCTGCACCGTTGCTCCCAGGTAATCCCCGCGCCGTTCCCGGGAAATTACCCCCGCATAAATTCGGCCCGCAGTTACATTGTTGCTCTGGGTCAGGTTGCGATCAATAAAGCGCTCATAATGACCCAGGTCCAGGTCCGTTTCTGCTCCGTCCTCGGTAACAAAAACCTCTCCATGTTGATAGGGGCTCATGGTGCCCGGGTCCACGTTAATATAGGGGTCGAATTTCTGCATGGAAACGTTCATGCCCCGGTTTTTCAGGATGCGGCCCAGGGAGGCCGCAGTGATCCCTTTACCCAGGGCTGAAACAACGCCCCCCAAAACAAAAATATATCTGGTGGTCATAGTTTCTCTCCTTTCCCTACATTTGATCCGGGGCGTTGATGCCCAGGATTTTCAGGAGATTTTTCAATACCCGGTGGGTGCCGCTGACCAGGGCCAGACGGGCCTCCCTTACCTCCGGTTCAGCAGTAAGAATGGGACATTTATTATAGAAAGCGTGAAAAGCTCCGGCCAGATCATGGCCGTAAACAGTCAGGACATGGGGAGACAGGTTTTCAAAGCTCTCTTCCACCACCTCCGGGAAGCGGATCAAAGCTCGCAGCAGGGGTTCTTCCTCGGAACCCAGGGGATTAAGATCCACTTCATCCGGCGCGGGTATGGCAATTTCCCGCTCCCGGGCTTTTTTAAACAGGCTCATCATCCGGGCATGGGCATACTGCAGGTAATAGACCGGGTTTTTCGTTGATTGTTCCCGGGCCAGTTCCAGGTCAAAATCCATGTGGCTTTCCGGACTGCGCATCAGGTAAAAATAGCGGGCAGCATCCACGCCAACTTCCCGGACCACGTCGCTGACTGTTACAAATTCTCCGGCCCGCTTGGACATGGGGACCTTTTCATCCCCCCGCCACAGGGTCACAATCTGCACAATCAAAATTTTCAGCATATCCCGATCATAGCCAAAAGCCTCCACTGCAGCCTTCATGCGGGCAATATGACCGTGATGATCGGCCCCCAGCACATCAATAATCAGGTCAAACCCCCGCTTCAACTTATCCAGGTGATAGGCAATATCCGCGGCAAAATAGGTATAGGAGCCATCAGATTTGATCAGGACCCGATCTTTATCATCGCCAAACCGGGAGCTGACAAACCAGGTGGCCCCCTCTTCCTCGTACAGGAACTTGCCCCGGCGCAAAAGAGCAACTGCTTCTTCTACCCGCTTTTTTTCGTACAGGGTTCTTTCGCTGAACCAGCGGTCAAAGTTAATGCCCAGTTCTTTAAGGTCATCTTTCATCCGACCCAATAGTTCCTGATAGCCGAATTCCCGGCACAAAAGCTCTCTTTCCCGGGGCGGATGAAGATCCAGGCCATCTCCATACTTATCAATTATCTTCCGGGCCATTTCCCGGATATATTCTCCCCGATAACCATTATCCGGGAAATCAACTGTTTTTCCCTGTTCCTCCTGCAGCCGCAGATAAATTGACCGGCCCAGGAGCTCCATTTGATGCCCGGCATTATTGATATAGAATTCTTTTTCCACCTCGCAGCCGCAGAACTGCAGGACATTGCCCAGAACATCCCCAACTACAGCCCCCCGGCTGTGGCCGACATGGAGAGGGCCGGTGGGATTGGCGCTGACAAATTCCACCTGCACCTTCTGCCCCTGACCCCGATCCACTTTTCCATAGCTCTCTTTTTCAGCAGCAATGGCCGGCAGTACACCTTTCAGCCAGTCTGGCTGCAGGTAGATATTAATAAAACCAGGACCGGCAATTTCCAGGCGGTCAATCCAGGCCTTTTGGGCTTCTTCCCGGGGCAAATTTTCTATAATCTCCCCTGCAATCTCCCGGGGGGAAGTTTTTAAATCCCGGCTGATGGCCATGGCAATATTACAGGCAAAATCGCCGTGCTCCCGGTGGCGGGGCTCTTCCAACTCTACCCGGTTCAAAACAGGGTCAACTTCCACTTCTCTTTTTTGCAGAACCGGGATAAGACTGTGCTGAATTACGGTAATTATCCTGGCTCGAACATCGTGTAAAAAAGGCATTGACTGCCGACCTCCTCTGCATTTCCAGCTTGCTTTTAGAATTTATTATATATTCTTTATCTCCGGGTGTAAAGGCAAATGCAGATTTACCTGCCCGGCAGGGATTACGTTTTTCCCTGCCCCCATTTCATTGCAATTACATTAATTCATTAAAGGTTATTTAATTTTTGTAGAGAACTATAATTATTGGTGTGGGAGAAAAGAAAAGCCGGGCTACCCCAATTACCGCCCCATAGCCCCATTTCAATCCCGGGCAGTTCCGGTTTTTTCCAGGCCAGATCCCCCCGGACCGATTTAGTATAGCGGGGATTGACCGGCCAAAATTATCCTCCTGAAAATAGGGGGGTTTTAAATAATTTATAAGCGAGTTGTGACTGATGAATGCTGAAAAAAACTCCGGCAATCAACTATATTTTAACATCTACCTGGGGGTAGTGACCGCAATGGGCCTGCTGGCAGTAATTTTTATCCTGACCCAGCCCCTGCCCCCGATAACCATCTGGGAAATTATTTTTTTAACCCTGCTAAACCTTTGCTTTTCTTTTTTTCAGGTTATCCTGCCCTCGGGCATGTCCCTCAGCCTGAGCTTCCCCATTACCATGGGAACCTTTCTGCTTTTTGGTCCCATTCCGGCCATTATCGCCATTACCCCGGGCCTGACCTTCCATTCAATACGCCGCCGGCGCTATTCCCGCATACCCTTTAATATTGGCCAGGTGGCCCTCAGCCTGATCCTGGCCGGTTATGCCTTTGAAGAATTCGGGGCCTTCCCCAATAATTATTCCCTGGGCGAACATTTTTTCCTGATGGTGGGAATTCTCTTCCTGTTCGACGTTTTCAGCAATGCCCTGGTCTGCGGGGCCCTGTTTTTCCAGGGCCAGGGGCGGTTTTTCTCCCTCTTTTATTCCAGCCTGATAACGGATGTAATCAAAATCATCCCCGTTTATTATACCATAGGGATAATTTTTGCGCTGGTCTATCAGCAGGAGGGAATGCTCGGCGGCATCCTGGTTTCCCTGCCCCTGCTCAGCGTCTATTTTATCCTGCGGGATCAAGAATTGATCAAAGAAAGCAAGGAAAAGGCAATGATCGACCCTCTCACCAACCTCTACAACCGGCGCTACCTGGAAAACTGGTTCGAGGAAAACCTGGCTGAGATCACCCAGGATGAGCGAAACCTGTCTGTGCTGATGATAGACATTGATGATTTCAAGCAGGTTAATGATAGTTATGGTCATCAGGTGGGGGATCAGGTCCTGCAGGGGATAGCCCGTCTCCTGGAGCAATCAGTACGGGAAGATGACCTGATCATCCGCTACGGGGGAGAAGAGTTCACGGTGATTCTCCCCGACACCTCTACGGCAACCGCCGGCCAGGTAGGAGAAAGGATCCGGAAAAATATTGCCGGGGCAACCCTGGAGGAAGCGGGGCCAAAAAACCAGCTAACCGTTTCTGTCGGGATGTCCTCCCTGCAAAGCCAGGAGATGGAAAAAAGAAGCGCGGCGGAGCTGATCCGCCAGGCGGATAAAGCCACCTACCGGGCCAAGTTCCAGGGGAAGAATCAGGTCTGCTCCTATTAACAGCAAACCCTGCCAGAAGGCAGGGTTTTTTTTAGCTGTAAGAATAAAAGCCCTGTTTGCTCTTGCGGCCCAGTTCTCCTTTTTCTACTTTCTCCTGGAGAACCGGGGCGGGTCGGTACTTGTCCTGACCCAGGCTCTCATGCAGGGATTTCATTATGGCCAGGCAGACATCGAGACCGATCAGGTCGGCCAGGGCCAGGGGGCCGATGGGATGATTGGCTCCCAGTTCCATCCCCTTATCGATGGCCTCCGCCGAGGCTACCTGTTCCCCGTAGAGAAATGCTGCTTCATTAATCATGGGAATTAAGAGCCTGTTGACTACAAAACCCGGGCTGTCCTGAACTTCAATAGGCCTCTTATCCAGTTTTTTGGCCAGTTCCTTGATCAGGTTGACGGTTGAGGAGCTGGTTTTTTCCCCTTTTACCACTTCGACCAGCTTCATCACGGGCACCGGGTTAAAAAAGTGCATACCCACAACTTTTTCCGGGCGCCGGGTGGTTCCTGCCAGTTCAGTTATAGACAGGGAGGAGGTATTGGTAGCAAATATTACCTCCTGATCGCATATACCTTCCAGTTCATTAAAGATATTCTTCTTGATTTCCAGGTCTTCAATTGCAGCCTCTATAATCAGGTCTACCTCCTGCATATCAATCATGGAGGTTGTGGCACTGATCAGGGCCAGGGTCCGATCTTTTTCTTCCGGAGTCAACCGCTCCCGATCCACATTTTTCTGCAGCTGCTTTTCAATGCGGCCCACGCTTTTCTGGATAACATCATCCTTGATGTCAAACATAATAACCTGATAGCCCCGCAGGGCCAGGATCTGGGCAATTCCAGCGCCCATGGTTCCACTGCCAATTACTCCAATCTTCTGCATCTTCTTTTACCTCCTTCTGTCCATCTTGAGGATCTGCCGGGCTTCATCGGGACGGGCAACCTCCCGCCCTACTTCCCCGGCAAGACGGGCCATTCGCTCCACCAGCTGGGCATTGCTCTCAGCCAGGACTCCCCGGTGATAGAAGATATTGTCCTCAAAGCCAACCCGGACGTGACCGCCCATTATCAGGGCCACAGTTCCCAGGTTGAGCTCGTGCCTGCCGATACCCGCTACACTCCAGGTGCTGCCCTGGGGCAGGGATTCAACCAGGAAAACCAGGTCCCGAACCTCCGCGGGGATGCCCCCGGGAACTCCCATCACCAGGTCAAAGTGCAGGGGCATTTCCAGGAGACCCTGTCGTACGAAAAACAGGGCATTTTTTATCATCCCGGCCTCAAAAACCTCAATTTCCGGCTTGACGCCCTTCTCCTGCATTCTGGTAGCCAGGGCTTCAATGTAGGGGGGAGGATTGTAGAACACCTCCCGGCCGAAGTTAACCGTTCCGGTAGTTAGAGTTGCCATTTCTGGCTGCAGGTCCAGGGGGGCTATTCTTTCTTCCAGGGGCATGCCCACCGCTCCTCCGGTGGAGAACTGGATGATGGCATCGGTTTTCTCCGCAATAAGGTCCCGGGCCCGGCCAAATATTTCCGGATCCATGGTGGGAGTGCCATCATCTTTGCGAACATGCAGGTGAATAATTGAGGCCCCGGCCTCCACTGCCTTTTCCGCTTCCCGGGCCAGTTCCTCCGGGGTTACGGGCAGGTTGGGATTATCTTTTTTGGTAGTTTCAGCCCCGCTCAACGCACAGGTAATAATCAGCTTGTCCATGCAATCAACCTCCTTTTCTCTGTTTTTCCCGGGGCACCACGCAGACGCCGCTGGCCCGGGCCACCAGCTCCGGCTCCTCCAGAACCCGGGCGGCCGATTCATGCTGACCCTCCGGATCAGGGGCAATCACTTTCTGGGCCCAGAATTCCATCTGGCGGGAGGTATTGCCCACCCTGATAATTTTTCCCCGGGCCTCGATGTAGTCCCCGGCATAAACAGGTGCTTTAAACTCCACGTTCTCATAGGTCAGAAAAAGCCCTTCATCACCATCATTGCGAATCAACAGTTCCGTGGCCACATCACCAAACATCTGCAGCAGCCGGGCGCCATCCACCAGGTTGCCCCCATAATGGGCATCGGCCTGGCTCATCCGGACCCGGATCAGGCTTTCCATAGTCCTCAGTCCTCCTTTATCTTTCACCGGGGGGGCCGCTCTGGCTGCCCTGCCGGCGGTAAATCTCCCGGGCAATATAGGTGGCGACCTGGGGGGGCAGGGTTCCCGAACCGAAGCCGGCATCAAAGCCCAGTTCCAGGGCCATTTCGTGGGAAATACGGGGGCCGCCCACAATCAGCAGGAATTTTTCCCGCAGTCCTTCGGCTTCCAGGAGCTCCACCAGGTTGGTCAGGTTCTCCAGGTGCACATTTTTCTGGGTTACCACCTGGGAAATCAGGATAACGTCGGCCTCTACCTCCACCGCCCGGGATATAACCTGGGAATTGGGAACCTGGCTCCCCATATTGTAGGCTTCGAACTGGGGGTATCTTTCCAGGCCATATTCCCCGGCATAGCCTTTCATATTCATAATAGCGTCCAGGCCCACGGTGTGGGCATCGGTTCCGGTACAGGCTCCAACCACCACCAGGGGTCTTCCCATTCTCTCTTCAATAAAGCGATTTATTTCATAATAATCCATGGCTTCTACCTCAACCTGGGTTATCTGAATCTGGGTCAGGTCCACATAGGAGGGGCAGCGGCCATAGACGATATAGTAGGAAAAGCCCTGGCCCAGGTCCCGGGAAAAAGCCACCTCCACTTCCTCCAGGCCCATATGGCCTGCCAGAATGCGGGCGGCTTCATCACCCCGGGGGCCGTGTTCCACCGGTAGAGAAAAACTCAGCTGCACCTGCCCATCATTAAAAGTATCCCCATAAGCCCTGATCCTTTTTTCATCAATCTGCATGGCCAGTTCCCTCCCTCTTTGCAGCCATTGCCTCCAGGAAAGGATTGAAATAGTGTTCTTCTTTATCCACAACCCCTTCCAGTCCTTTGCCTCCCTGGGGAGAACGGGATATACCCGCGAACCACCCCTCATCTATAGCCCGGGGCAGGCCCAGTTCTGCAATTTTCTCCAGGAGCTCCAGGGCTTCATCCAGCACCTGGAAGGCCCTTTTCTGGATCTTTCCTCCGGGCTTGAAATATATTTCTTCACCCAGGTGGCGGGCATTGTTCATAATATAGCGGGCATTATCAATGGCCAGAGCCCGATCATGGATGTGGGGCGTGTGAATGGCCTCGCTCGGCATTCCCAGGAGCTGAATTTCCTGTCCGGAAATCACTCCCACCAGGTTAAACATCCCATCCACCAGGTGGGTTCGGAAAATATCACCGCTCATGTAGCGGGTGGGCGGCATATATTTCAGGGGAGCCCGGGGGAAAATCCATCTTCCCGGTCAGGGTCCAGTTCAAAAGCGTGCCCCAGGCCCAGCTGCTCTTCCACCAGGCCCGAACGCAGCCCCAGCTGTTCATTCATGAACTGGGAGGCCAGCACGGTATGAGCTGCCTCGAAAGGGTCAGCGGTGGTCAGGTAATTGTCCTCCCCGGTATTGATAATTATCCCGGCATAACCATTGATCATGCGGGAAAAGTGCTGATCAATAAAGGTCCGCTGCATATTAATATCCCGGAATAGAACCCCGTACATGGCATCATTGAGCATCATATCCAGTCTTTCCAGGGCTCCCATGGCCGCAATTTCCGGCATGGCCAGCCCGGAGCAATAATTTACCAGGTAAATATAGCGGCCGATTTCTTCCCCGACTTCGTCCAGGGCCTGGCGCATTATTCGAAAATTTTCCTGGGTGGCAAAGGTGCCCCCAAAACCCTCCCTGGTGGCCCCGTAGGGAACATAATCTAAAAGACTCTGGGCGGTGGAACGAATTACGGCCACGATATCAGCACCCTGTTCGGCTGCGGATTTGGCCTGGAGAGCATCTTCATAAATATCACCGGTAGCCACGATCACATACAGCAGGGGCCGGGGGCCGGTGCCCAGGGTTTCCAGGAATTTATCCCGCCGGCGCCTTTGATCCCTGATCCACTCCAGTCCCTGGCGAACATAGGGTTCCAGGGCCCTACGAATTTCCTCGTCACTGTAGAGGGGTTGATCCAGGATATCCAGGTTGCCCTCGGACACCTCCCGGGCAATTTCCTGGGGGTCCTTGCCCGTGGCCAGGATGGTCCGGCCCATCCAGTGGGCCACCCCACAGGGCAGTGCTCCGGCCTCCTGAACTTTTTCTACCACCACGTTGGGCAGCGGAATTTCGGCAATATCGATGCCGTCAACTCCCAGAAGCCGTAGAATGGCCCGCTCCACTGCCACTGTAGTCCGGGGCAGTATATCTTCCATTATCCCTTCAGCTATGGAAGCTGCGGCCTGTCGGGCTCTACCAATTTTTTCTTCATCCAGGTTCAGTTTTTTCTCCAAGGCCCATACCTCCTCCTGGCTAAGCCAGACTAAGTTTCTCCTGCCCCCGGTAACCGATACCCGCCACCACATCCACGATGGGAAGATCCCCTATCTCCTCGGCCAGGTGCTCGATCATTTCTTCGGGGTCAAAAAAATAATGCTCGGGAGCAATAGGATTGACAGTCAAACCCACCACCTTTATCTCCCGCATAACTTCAACCCGCCCCCCCCTGCTCCGGAATCTTTTCCACAGCATGGGGTCAGCGAAAACCTTGGTTCCATCACGAATTACAATCCGGCCCTGTTCCAGGAAAGCGGGATTCGATGCCGCGGTTAATATCTCGTCGGTAAGGGCTCCCCCCAGGAATATTTTTTCAATGCCTTCCTCCAGGCGGGTTTCCAGGCGGGGCCCCAGTCCGAAACTGGTTGGGGACTCCAGGGGATACCAGTGACCATCCCTCCCCAAAAAAAGTCCTCCCCCCGCTCAATTAAAAATTGCTCCTCCAGGGGTGGCAGGCGCAGGGTTTCCAGGCGAAAAGCAGTTTTCCTGACAATATTGTGGTAGCTGCGGCTCAGGGAGGCTCCCGTAGCAACAATGGTCCCATCCGAAACCGAGGGGGACGCGGAGAGAACCCTGTTGATAGCCCCATCCAGGAGAACCAGGTCGGTGCGGTCCAGGAGAATATCAACCACTGCTTTCAACTGTTTCTGGGTCCGGGGACCAACCAGCTCCACGTTGCCAGCCCGGCGAACTTCATACAAAAACACTTCACCCAGGGGGGTGAATATTTCTGTAGAGGCCAGGGGTCGCAGCAGGGCCCGACTGCCCTTGAGGGCATCGGCTGCTGTTACCACCAGATTACCGGGCTGNACCTCAATTCTGGGTTTATCCTGCCGGGTCAGGATATCTTCTTTTTCCCCGTCCCGGCCCATGGAGGCAATTCCCACCCGCAGNCCGCTACTCAGAGCCTGGGCCAGAATACTGTTCAGGGTTACAGTTTTACCCACATTTTTGGTTAAACCAATTATTGCCAGGGAACGGAGGTTATAGTCCCCTACCAGGTCCAGCAGGCGCATATTATCACCATATTTCTTTTTGCTCTCAATAATGATTTCTTGCCCTGACCGGAAGTTCCTTCACCATTTTAGACATTTTCAACCAATTTGAGCCCATATTTTATCCTGAACCCTCTTTACTTTATATTGACATTAACATACGCAGAAATACTGGGCATGACTTTCTCTGCCGCATTAAAGAAAAATCAGGGCAAACCATCCCCGCTCAGCAGTTTTCCATAAGGTGGACAATGCCCGCCACTTTTTTCACATCGAGAACAAAGACAATTCCCGTGGCCGGCTTTTCCAGTTCCCCCGCGGTTATAATGGCCTTGAGAATGCGATCAGTACTTTCTTCGGGAACCAGGGTCAGGATCATTTCCTTTTCGGGTTCGATGGGAATGCCCAGAATAGATTTCTGCTCGTGAATCCCCGTCCCCCGGGCCAGGACAACGGTTCCTCCCTCGGCTCCGGCTTCTTTAGAAGCCCGCACCACCCTTTCAGCACAACCCTTTTTAACTATGGTTACGATCAGATCAAAATTCAATTTTACTTCCACGAGGCTCACTCCTTTTCCTTAAAAAAGAAACCCAGGATTAAAACTGCCAGAATGGGAGCTAAAGCTACCATCGCCACCAGACCAAAGCCATCCAAAACCGGATCCCGCCCCTCTATCGCCCCGGCCACTCCCAGAACCAGGGCCATGACAAAGGTAACTATCATGGGCCCGGTAACCACCGCCCCGGCATCAAAGGCAACGGCAATAAAGGTCGGGTTGGAGAAAAAAATTAAAATAATTGCCAGAATATAGCCGGGCAGCAGGAGATAATACAGGGGCCAGCCCAGGCTGACCCGACCCATCCCCAGGGCCACAAAAACCCCAACTCCCAGGGACAACACAATCAGGATCAGCTTTTCCGGAATGTAACCACCGGAGGCTCTCTCTACCTGTCCACACAGCACCCAGACCGCCGGCTCGGCTATGGTAGCCAGCAAACCAAAAGCAAAACCCAGGCCCATCAACAAAAAAGGTCGGTCCAGGCCAGCCAGGGCCGCGCCCATCTCCTCGCCTGCGGGCAAAAACCCCACCTGCACCCCCAGCAGGAAAAGAATCAACCCTGCTGCCGCCAGGGCAGTTCCGGTAAGCACCTGGCGAACAAAGCTCCAGGGACGCCGGGCATAAAAGAACTGGAACAACAGGAAAAAAATCACCAGGGGCAGGAGGGCCTGGACTACCTCCCCGGTTATGGACCACAATTCACGGAAAATCACCCCTGCATCACCCCCAGGAGCATCAATCCCAGGACCGGTCCCAGGGAAGCCAGCCCCATTAACCCAAAGCTATCCCCCACAGTAGAGCGGCGGGGCAGAACGGAGGTTACACCCAGTCCAATGGATAGAATAAAGGGGACCGTCATGGGACCGGTTGTTACACCCCCGGCATCAAAGGAAATGGGAACAAAATGAGCCGGGACAAAAAATGAAAGGATAATAATCACCGTATAGCCGATGGCCAGGATATAGCCCATGCTGATCCCCAGGAAAATGCGCAGGACCGCCAGGGCCATGAAAATACCCAGGCTCAGCCCCACCACCCCTACCAGGAGGGTATGGCTGATCTCTCCCCCGGTTGCCGTGTCCACGTTCAGGGCCAGGACCTGAACCCCGGGCTCAGCAACAGTTACGGCCACTCCCAGGGCAAAGGTGATTAACAGGATAGTAAAAATATTGCCCCTCTGGAGCATTTCTGAACCCACCATTTCTCCCAGGGCCAGGAGCCCGACCCGGACTCCCAGCAGAAACAGAAAAAGCCCCGCGGCCACTAAAGCCACCCCTCCTAAAAAGCGCCCCAGGGTAGCCAGGGGCAACTCCAGGAAAAAGAGCTGCAAAAATATCACAAAAAAGGTAATAGGTAAAATGGCCATTGCCGTCTCTTTAAGAATTTCTTGACCCTGCTTGATCAACAGCATCACCTCAAAAAAAGTTCTATCGCTTTTGCCAGGCCAGAAAACAATTTCTCCCGCCCCTATATTGTTGTTTCCTTTTCGACCCTTCTTTTCCTGCCTGCTGAAAGAAAAGATCCCATCCCCCGCAAAAAACCCGGGGGAAAATTCGGGCCCGAAAAGGGAAAAACCGGTGCTCCGGGAGCGCCGGCCCTTCTTACTGCGCTATTTTTACTGCCACTACCTCGGGGGTTTCCTTTTTCCGACCCCGAACCCCCAGCCGGTAAGAATGGATTAAGGCCGGGAAAGAAGCCAGGATAAAAAGGGCGGCCAGGATCAGGAGCAGAACTGCCTGACCCCCTCCCAGAATTACCGAAGCCAGCAGAGGAGACAAAAGCCCCCGCAGGCCCACTAAAGACAGGTACAGGCCTATAAATTTACCGCTCTGCCGGCCGGCCATTCCCAGCAGATTATTGCTCCAGCCCACTTCATAAGCAGCGAGTCCCAGGCCGGTAAGGGCAGCCCCTACCAGGACGCCTGCCAGTCCCGGATTTCCGAGGTAAAGCAGGGGTAATAGGCAATAAAGACCCCCGGCAGCCATTACCACCCCCACCGGGTGGAAGCGGTCCACCAGGGCTCCCCAGAGGGGAGAAGATAAAAACCAGAACAGGGTGACCACGATGGCAATACTGCCGATGTTGCTCTGAGAAAGGCCCAGTTCATTCAACCAGTACAGGGGCAGAAAGGGCTGCAGCATGAACTTTCCTATCTCCAGAAAGCTCATCCCGACAATGAACCAGGCCAGGGCGGGAAATTGCCGAAGCTGCCGCAGGCTCTCCCCGGGAGAAAAGCGCCGACAGATTGCGGTTTCTTTTTCCTCCTCCGGCTCCCTAATCCTCCGGAAAATAAGGGTGGCGGTGATTCCTGCTGCTACCCCCACTAATATAACCGGGGGGTGCCCCAGGAGATCCAAACTGCGCCCCGCCACTGCAATGGCCAGGATATTGAATATGCCGAAAACAAACTTAACCAGCCCCATTAAACGGCCCCTTCTGGCCATAGGGTACATCTTCTGCACCAGGCTGGTAAAGGCAGGCCAGGTAATAGCCAGGAGCCCGTGGTGGAGTATGATAAGAGTAATAAAAACTGCGGGGGAATTAACCAGGACCAGGGGCAGCAGGAGGAGCCGGGCCGCAATTCCTGGATAAATTATGAAGGGCAATTTCTGCCGCCCCTGGCACAGGTGGCCCCAGTAGATGGTAAAGAGCTGGGCGGCAAAGGGTGCGGCCACCAGGAGACCAACCCCCAGGGCTCCTGCTCCCATATTGATAGCAATAGCTGCGACAAAGGGATATAAAGCACCCCCGGCCAGGGCAAAAAAAGAAGCCGACAGGGCATCGACTTTAAAGTTATGATTAATCTGAGAGGATAATCGAGCATTAAGCCGAAAATTGTTCATTATTCTTTTCAAGGCCCCTTCACCGCCATTCATTCGTTATAATCCCAATATAAGGCCTTATTTAATAAATGTCAATAGTTTTCCAGAAGATTTTTTCCCAAAAAAAAGACCCCCGCAGGGGCCTTTAGCGAACTTCATTATAGGGCTGGAAAAACTGCTGGCCGTGGGCACAGGCCGGGCATAATTCAGGTCCTTCATTGCCCTCATGCAGGTAGCCACAGTTAGTGCAGCGCCACATCTGGGATTCTTCCGAGGAAAACATCCGGTTCTGTTTGATTTTTTCCAGGTACATCAGGTAGCGCTCTTCGTGCCCTACCTCGGAGCGGGCAATTGCTTCCATAGCTTCGGCAATTTCATTAAAGCCCTCTTCCCGGGCAGTTTCAGCAAACTCCTTATACATTGTACTGTACTCATAATTTTCTCCGTCAGCAGCGGCCTGTAGATTGGTTGGGGTATCACCGATACCATCCAGGAATTTAAAGAGCCTCTTGGCATGCTGCAGTTCATGCTCTGCGGTTTCCATGAAAACACCGGCAATAGTTGGATAGCCTTCTTTGCGGGCCTGCTGGGCAAAATAAGTATACTTGCTGCGGGCCTGGGATTCACCAGCAAAGGCAGTCCATAGATTTTTCTCCGTCCTGGTTCCTTTTAGTTTACTCATCAATTAATACCTCCGTTTTTTTATAGTGGTTCGAATAAGTCTTTAGTGGCTCCACAAAGAGGGCAAACCCAGTCTTCAGGGACCTCTTCCCAGGGAGTCCCGGGATCAACCCCGTTATCTGGATCTCCCTGTTCGGGTTCATAGACATACCCGCACAGGGTACATTCCCATTTTTGCATTAGTTCCACCTCCCGGCCGGATTTTATTGTTTAATTCCTCTTGAACCTGAATTTTCCTGCTCTGGATCAGATGCTCTTTTTCCCGACCTCTATATTTTACCTTATTTTCCGTAATCTGCAAAGGCATATCCATAATTTATTGTGATTCTTAATTTGAATGTAAGGGCCCAGGCCAGATTCTATCAATCCGACAGATGCCCCGGCAAATTTACCGATGAATGTAACTGAAATGTCCAGGACTGGAATTTGTGGTTCTAATACACAGCTTGTCGTGCATGACAGGCTACTTCCAGAAAATACCTCAGCCTTTTTGTCTGCGTTTCCAGGCAATTTGATAAACTTCATCATCTTCCCGGGCAGAAACAACAATAATCTGCATTTCATTATTATTTCGAACCACTTTATAGACTACCCTGAGGCCGGATTTTTGGAACTTAATCTTAAAAAAACCNCTTAGTTTGGTCCCACNTTTACTNCCANNNNGATCCCCATAACCATCTTCGCTTCTGGGCAAGGGGTTTTTGGCCACCTGCTTAATTTTTTTTACCACTTCCACCCGCTGGCTTTTATCCAGCTTTTTTAGTTCTACCAGAGCTTCTTTATGATATACTATTTTCCACATTATCAACCATCCAGATTGGTATCTTCAATTTCTTCTTCGCTAATTTCCAGTTCCTTAATTGCTTCTTCTTCAGCAACAAAATCATCTTCCCGGGCTCTTTCCATACGTTTTTCTGCCTCAAGCAACAGCCGGTAATTCTCCAGAGCTTCNTGAATTTCTTCATAAACATCGGGGGATAATATAACGCAGGCAGGAGCATTGTTTTTNAACACTANCTTGATCCCCTCNTCGTTAACTTCTTNGAATATTTTCCCTGCTTCCCCCCGGTTAAAACGAGAAATTGGCACCATTGANTTTAAAANGTTCTTGTTTNNAACATGGNNTCCCATAGCTATTCCCTCCTGAACACAGCNGCATTTTAGAACTTTGTTGTAAAGATAGCTTANTATAAATNAATATATTTGTCAATAAATTTATTGAGTATTATCTTAACAAGAAATTGGCCTGACCATAATAATCTGGGAAGAGATAATGGTGGGGTTCAGAGGCCAAAAAAATCTGAGATCCGTAAAACCAGTTCACAGAGATATTATCTCTCTATATATAGTCAAATATGCTTTATGCCACAACATATCAATGCTAAAAGAAATATTAGCCCCATATATTTTATTTTGTTCAAAGAAAACAAAGCGAGGCCCTGAGGGGCAATGGCATTATTCCTGAACAGGCCACCTCCTCGGGTGCATTTCTTTTCCTGCTACTCAGCAGATCCAGGCTGGTATAGGCGAGGGGAGGGCAGCCCTGGGTGATATCTAACAGGCATTATTCGGATTATTTTTTTCCTAAAAATATCCTCCATTATCCTGGATCCCAAAAAAGTTCTGGAAACTCGGGGAAAAGTATTGTTTGCAACCAACCCCAGTTATCCCCTGGAAAAAAACTAATTTGACAAAAAAAAAGGAGGAGAGTATAATGCATATTAAAAATAATGAGTTTTGTTCTCAGCGAGGTGATCCCATGTCCAAGCAAGTGGTTATTTATTCAACCCCGACCTGTCCCT